>Ga0118677_10000053_pt1:20000-204542 | contig 204542 bp, 133 predicted proteins | sample AliMusrvi5mmetaG_FD_86154 | JGI IMG/M metagenome (GOLD analysis project Ga0118677, IMG submission 86154) | reverse complement strand
TAAAACATTCATCTATCGGCCGCACCGCCGCCATCAGAAATGCCGGAGGAACCCCTTTGAATATGCTAAATATTTGCCGTACAATCTTCTCCAGCAACCGGCTCGATTCCAAGGTGGCTGCTACAGAAAATGCGCCTTCATCGGGACCGCGCGGGGTGTTCGTTTGTGCTGTATCTTGCGCAGGCGGCAACACCTCTTCCGGTGGGACTACAATCGGTGTGGATTTATTTTTACTGACCCCGGGAGCAAGGCGACGCGCTATCCATCGCACAAGACCGTAGCCAATGGGCAGCCAGGACATTCCGCTTTTTATAGCCGGCAGGAAAATTTTAAATTGGGGGTTCAGGGTTGCCTCATTGACGAGACGGAATGGATTTACGAGAACACCTCTGTCGGCAAGAAAGATTGCAAAGATAGTAGGGCTCATCGCGGGATATGAAACGGCAAAATAGTTGCCGATATCATTCCATCCCGCCCAACCCAGAGGCACATAGCGAACGCCACCGGATGTATAGAGGTGCTCGCGCACTTTCTGCAATACCGCATCGCCGTTATCAGCAGTCCCAAGGAGTCGTTTTGCCAACGCCATTTGTGCGCTAAACTCCGTCGAAGGTGGCGCATTAACAACTACGGCCTGCCCGGTCACTCCTCGGTCAACGCCTGCAATATCATATCCCCCCACGCCGCGGATGGCATTTCCTGTGCTCCCCACGGCCGCCTGGCCAGAATGGGATGCGACAGCCGTTGGAGCGGCGCCCGCGCCGAAAGTATATAATCCCGTCGTGGAATCAAATGCTATGTCCGCCGCATGTAAAAGCGTTTCCAGGTTTATCTGGGATAATCCGGTGCCTTCAAACAACGCCGGGTCGTCCGCCTGAAGCGCCATGAGCACCATGACGCCGAACGAGGAAGTATCTGCGGCAAACATCGTATCGTTGGCCCCGCGATTGAAACAAATGCCGTTGAATGCCCTGTTCCTGAGCCACAATGCTATCTTTACCTCCAACGCGCGCAAGTCAGCGCAGTGCTGTTCTTGTCCGGCAACGGACTGCAGGAGTTTTCTGCGCATAGTGAGATATGCCAGCGTATCTAAATTGTGTTCCGTTGACGCCCAGGACATAGTCGGTCCACCCTTGATACATTGATACCCGTTGTCGGTGAACAACATATCGGACCGGAGAAGATAGGTATCAATCCTTTTCATGAGCAGGTCGGAAGCTTTGTCATCGGGATAGAGCGCTTTATACTGCGCCGCGAGCATGCCGGCCCAGGCGACTTCGCCGGTGAATATGGTGTTTTCCTTATTTGACCGATAGGGGACCATGTACGCGTTGTACGAAAGAGTATTGGTAAGATAGTTCAAAATATTTTGAACGCCGGTGATATCCGCGGCCGTCCTTGCCGGATTAAAGAGAAGTTGCATGCCGCTCAGCGCCAGATCGTATGTGTTGGCATACCCATCAAGAAAAGTTTTTACATCCGCCGGAATGCCACCCTCCGGTGTTATCTCGTAACTTTGCGCAATATCTGTGCGTCCGAGTTTTGTTTTTTGTCCGCTGATCCATGTGGCGCCCGCTCCACGCTCGGCAGCCGTAAACACCGGCTGATGTGCGGTGCCCCCCGATGACGCGACAACCGGAACAGCCGTGACTTCAGGGAGCAATGATAACAATCCCGCACCCAGAGAATATTTTAAAATTTTTCTCCGGGTTGCACTCTTCGGGGCGCTCTTAGCGCTACCAATTGTTGCCGGCATCGTTCGTCCTTCATCCGAACGATTAAACGCACGATGCACGCCAAACAGCGACGCATACCCCGCCATAGCCGCCCACGCATAAGCTATACCTACGGGCATGAAGGGAATCCCGATTAAAGACATATATGCAACGTCGTATGCAGCAAGACCCGGCAGCGTCAATCTCTGCAGAACTGTTTCAAAGGGAAGCGCATTATCATGGCTTTGAGCAAAGCCTTTGACCATGGTAACGGTCTGCTGATTCCTTGCGTGTAGGTCATCAACTAAGCTTTTGCGCACCTCTGCCGGTTTTTGAGCAGCGTTCCGATATGTTATCTGCCAGTTCTCTTTGTACATCCTACTGACGACATCAAGCAGATACAACGATTCCAGAACCGGGGCAGCGATCTCGCGCGAAAAGCGTACAGCGGGAAAATTCTTCTGTTCGTTTTCGCCTGCCCACCATTCGCCGGTCAAGTCCAGTTTGTAGACCATCTTAAAAAACCATCCCAACAATTTTTCCACCACAACATATGTTTCCAACAGCGTGGCTGCGACCGCAGACGCGTTAGGGGGAAGTTGCGCCGCACTGGCGCTGACTGACGGAACATCCGTCATCATAAAAATATGTGCATCGCCGGGTGCCAGATTGACAATTAAGCCATGATCACGCTCAAGATCTTGGGGAGTACGCCGGTACGATTGAGCGGCATTACTATTTTTGTCATGCTTGAACGGAAAATATTCATCATTAAGAAGAAGGTCTTTTCCCGGCGAAGGGTTCGGCACAACGAAATTCCCCGATTGAGGTTGGTCGGTCAGATTGATAACGACCACCGCTTTTTCGCCCCTATATTCCCGCGTATAAACCAGCAAATTCGTATTGGTTTCAATCACCTGCATACTGCCTTCACGGAACAACGGGAGCGCGGCAATATCCGCCATTGCATCCATAAATTTTTCCATGCCTGGCACCGGCGGGCGCTGGTTCGGCAGTAAAACTTGAATCTTGAAACGGTCCTGGCCATGGCGCTGCGGTTCATGTATGAACGGCACGCCGGGGATGGTCATAATGAGCGCGGTGGCCGCCTTCATAAACTCATTGCCCTTGTCCCACATCCCCTCTTCATCGTGATTCTGCAGGAAATGGACAGCGTTGGGACGGATGCCGTTTTGTAAATAATTTCGCAGCCATCCGATATTGCGGGCACGCACATTGTCAAAAATACCGCCTTTTTCATACACGCGGACCCGGGGGTCCAGCTGCTTTAGAAAATCAAGCCCCTGATACCCTTCCATGGTAAGGGTAAAATCGGGCGTCGTAGAAACTATCTTTTCTACCACTTCGTTCCAAAATTCGCGGGGCCACGCTTGCTCAAAATCCTGCCACGACATATGCGGATACCATAACTTTTTAAATTCTCCGCGCGTCAACAAATGAGACATGTCAGTCCTGACACTGATACCCTTGTCTGCCCAGAATTTAATGGTATCGAACACATACTGCCGCGCTATCGGATTGGTAAAATCAAGTTGAAAACTGTCCAGCCACGCAATTTGATACGGGTCCTTCCCGTGCGCAATGAGTACACGGCTTTTTTTATCTCCGGGTGTCGCATAATATACAGCATACCGCAACACATCGCCTTCCATCCCCCGTTCATAGAGCGCATAACTCAAGCGTTCATAGCTTTTTGGCGATATTTTTTTCTTTACGGTTCCCATCGAAAACAGGTCTTCGTCGCTGAGAGAAGCAAGTTCTTCCGGCGTCAAAAGGGACATCAGGTCGATGTGAACGGTTGCTTTCCAGTTGGGAACTTTTGTCGGCACTCCCTGGGCATCAAGTATTGTGGTAAATTCATCGACCCATAAATTATCTATACCAATATGATTGGGCACGACATCGACGATAAGACGACCGCTTTCCGCTTTCATGATCTCTTTTGCCACATCAACATCCGCCAATGTTCCCCAGGCAGGATCCACTGCCCGCGGGTTTGCCGATGCAAATGTAGAACCCGTCGCATACGTGCGCGCTTTGGCAGGATCAGCATACCCGCCATTGCGGTCCGCTTCAACGCCGTTCCACGGCTGATGTACTACCAAACGGGTTTTTCCGTCAGGGTATTGTCCGACATAGTTTGAGCTGCCGGAGGGACGGTCCCCCAAGGTTTCACGCGTTGCCAAATCGCCCCGCTGAAGCAACCCGACCAAATACACTTCACGATACTTTTTAGCAAGAGCGGGGAGCGCTTCCAGTAAATGTTTCGCAGTCCCCGGTATAACGGTGTCACCGCCTTGCTGTGCCCCGAATGCCAATGCATTTAACTCAAGCAGAGCGCCAGGACGGGGATGCCCTGAGAACCCCTCACCGCCAGTATCGCTTAAGGCCATGACCGGAGCTGTCAATGAATTCGCTTTTACTTGGACACCAATTTTCTGTAAAAGGTTTACAATGTTGGCAGTTATGTTATAGAACGAATGCCCCACAAGGAGCGTGAACGGGAACAGAAATAATGAAACTGCCGACGCCGCCATAATCGCGTTCATTCCCGCCTGAAAGAACCCGAAATCATGCGTATCTTCCGTATATCCGTGCTCGGCGAAGAATTGTTTGACCGCCGCATCATACGCCGCCATATCGCCGGACGCTTTTCCTTTTCGATATACGCCGTACAGCGAGATAAACCGCCCAAGCTCCACGAAGGGCGCTATAAAACATTCATCTATCGGCCGCACCGCCGCCATCAGAAATGCCGGAGGAACCCCTTTGAATATGCTAAATATTTGCCGTACAATCTTCTCCAGCAACCGGCTCGATTCCAAGGTGGCTGCAAGACGTTCATCAATTTTCCGGGATATCCCTGCATCCGTCACATACGCGCCGAAATGAGGATCATGCTGGAAGTGCGCATCACTTTTTCGAATGACTTCTCCATCAGAGTTCGTCTCAAAGAGTCCGACGCCGAGACCGGTGCCCGGCCCCAGATAGAGCATCTGAGCACCAACGATTTTACGACCTCCCCGCATGTAGCCGGCAAGTCCTTGGGCAATGGCGTCATTGCACCAGGTGGCAGTGAATCCGGTAAATTTGCTTGCGGGGTCCACATTGTCGAATTCTTTTCCTGTGCCTATATTGGGACAACTGCCCGGCGTTATACGACCTTTCCCGTCGTCCTTGCCGGGATGAGATATGCCAATATGGAGGGAAACGATACCATCCGCGAGAAGCGATTGTTTCAAAATTTCGACTTTGGCATTTATCTGTTGGTAATATGAATCAGGCCCCTGTGAAGCGTCCGCAGAGAAAAACTGCATCGGGAAAACCTTCACCATGTTCCCGTTGGCGTCATACTGCACGCCGGCCATTTTGACCGTCGTCCCGCCAACATCAACCCCTATGACAATCTTATTGCGACGTTCCTCAACAGCAACCAGCGACGACGCACCGATGATACTGGTCTCCTCAGAACCCTCTACGAACAAAAATTCAAATTTTTTCCCCGCGGTGTCCGGCAAACGATCAAGCTCTTTGCGCAAATTTTCCGTCAATATCCCGCGGATAAGCGGACTGTTAAATATTCCCCCGCCAAACACGATAACCGATATATCCCCGAACCCGACAACCGGGGTTATCTCGCCCACATAATTACGCATATCGCCACGACGCAACCGTGATACCAATACCGCATAGCCCCGCGCCTGCAGCGCAAGAATATTCCTGACCATAGCGGCCTGGTCGGGATAGGTGTCTCCGTTCTCCAGGATCCAGTGCAAGAAACGACCATTGAACTTCGTGCCGCCGAATACCGGTAGCAGTACCGTAAATGGCCCCTCCGCCCCATATGCCGCATCGACTCCCGCAACCAGCTTCATGAGAGCGGTGGTGAAAATCACATTCTCTGCGATCGGTCTGTCTATCGTCCATTTAAATGTTCTGTACACCGGAACTGCACTGCCCGCCCTTTTGAACTGAGTATCCAAGACCGCGGTAAATGCAAGAGATGATGTTGTATCTTCTTGGGCGGGCCCCTCCGCCGTGCCGGGTTGCCCGACGGGCTGGCGGCTCGGGTTCCATGACACTGTTCCCTTCTGGAACGTTACATTGTACGCTGCCTTTAGTTGCAGCCATGTGTACACCGGCAGCATCAGGGTCACTAAGACGATAAAATAGCGAAACGGCATGTTCAAAACGGGGATATCGCGGATATAATCTTTGATTGATTGCAGATTCATTTTCAACAATTTTTCGCTGGTAAAAAATCCTATAGCAATCTGCAAACTGCGCATTTCCATAACGCTGTATACTTTGTGATTAGCTATCCTGTTTGCCTCTGCGCGTCCGCGATATGTCCGCCACACGCGCGCCAAGCCCCGCGCTTTCCGCGGGTCGAGTTCCGGTTTTTCAATAATCAGCCGGGCGTACTCCCGCTCCCGGACCGTGTCAAGATTCCCTTCCGATTGCCGCAGCTGGCGGCCCCGGACATTATTAAATTCTTTCCATGTTTCCGATACATGATACCGTATGACGGCTTGCGGCACAATGGCGATGTGCGGTGCGCCTGCGAGTATAGAAACGCCTACGTCATCGTTGCCCAGGGGGGAGGTGATGTTCATGTCGCGGAACACTTCTTCGCGATTTGCCCCCATCCAAGTCCCCCCGGGGACAAACCCCATGAATTTTCCCCGTCCGTTATGCGCCTTCCCGCCGAAACCATAATAGATTGCGTGTTCCAGAATTGACCAGAAAGCCGCTTTTTCCAGCTGTTCCTTTTGTGGCTGCAGGTTCGCGCCGGCAAGTTTGACCTCGGGCTCCGCATCCAGTTTTGCCCATAAACTGGTCAGCACGCCCTCTTCCCAAATGATATCAGCGTCGGCAAAAACCACGCGGTCCCCGGGATATCCCATGAACTCTACATGCCGCATCAGCGATTCTAGTGCGAATTTTTTCCCCGGTTTCGATTCTTTCAGAATATCCAGGTGGTCGCCAATACTCACCTTATGGCGAGTATCAAAATATTCCATATCCAGGGACATTTTCTGCCGCGGTAATATATGATTGCCTCGCTCTGCAATAAACCGCTGTACCGCTTCAAAGGTTCCGTCATTGCTGTTGTTATCGCCGACGATAAACTTTACCAGAATATCGGGATGTTTCTGCTCGAAACGAGCCGCTTCCTGAAGCATGGCTTCCAGCGTGCGCTCAATAGTGCCTTTTTCATTGCGCGCCGCAATAATCACCGGCAAAACATATTTTTTCCCGTCAGGCATAGTAACGCGCTGCACGCCCCGTTTGTCCATCGTCCCATCCATATGGGACAGGAGCTCGCCCAAATAATAGGTCACCTGTGAATGGACAAACGACCAGCGGACAACGCCGTCTTTCGCCAGTGAAAGCATGCCCAGCGCCACGAGGATCTCGGCGCGCATAGTCGAATCTATTTCCTTAGAATACTCTCCCGCCCTCAAAGCGGCGGTTATGCTGGCCAGCTCTTTATCAGCAAATGAAAGATCAAGGGAGTCGATCGCAAGTGCAGACAACGCTTTTTCCACATGTGCGCGCTCGTGTGCGAGGGATGATTCGTTGTCTAACTGATTGTTATAGGATTGGTTGTACTGAGCTATGCCTTTCAGCAACAGCGTACTGCCCGCGGGTCCGGCGAGCGGAACATCAAGAACTCTCGGAAAATCCGATGGAGGCCCGACATTCACGGAAAGTGCAACCTCTGCAATCGCCAGCGAATCTTTGCTGTCGGCCCGGGTAAAACTATTCCCTATAAACAGAATAGGGAGGAAGCGGAAGGGGCCCATCAAACGCTTGAGCTGCTTAGTGCCGAATGTTTTTCCCGTACGGCCCGCAAGACCGACATAGACGGAGAGTTTGCCGTTAACCTCAATAGAAAGTTTTCCTGCATGGGGGATATTTTTTAATTTTTCCTTCAACGCTTCCGCGTACACACGGCGGTCAATGCCGTCAGAAGCCATGGTGCCCCATGCGGCGCGGCCATACCGGCCAAGCGGTGAAAAATAGATTTGCCCAATCTCCCCTCTAGGGTTTTCACTGCTCGAATCATTAATCATGGGGTCAGCGGAAAGCTTAGCGAGCATGATATCCATTAATTGGTTTACCGCGATGGCTGCCTGTTCCGGTTGAGCGTTGATATCGACGAGATCATTGTCGGTAACGATACCCTGCATATCCTTTTCCAAATCAGCGTATGAAAGAGTGCCCTCCCCGCTAATCACCGCTTGCAAGTCCGCACGCAATACGGGAACCGTCGCTTGCAGGGCGGTGCGTACCAGCGGTGCGTGTTCAGCGGCCACAGCGCGTATCGCTTCCTTGATATTATCGGCGGTGCCTGCCCCCGCAAATGAATCAATATCGTCGCAAAACACGCATACATAGTCTTGCTTGTTGTGATCCCACCGCCACACCTGTGTACCGTTGGCGCATACAATGGGGATGTTATGGAAATAATGATCCCAGCGCTCAGGAGGGATATGGCGCTTCATCGGTTCTATAAAGCGACCGTTGAGGAGCGCCATACTATTGCCTGAATTGATGCCGAACCTACCGTTGCCCATGCCGTCCAATATGCCCAGCAGTTCATCCATTTTCTGGTCGGTTATCGGTGCGCGGTCAGCGCCGTTGAGGGTTTCGTTGAGATCGGAAAGAATGAATTTAACGCCCCGCGGAAAATAGGTGCGCAACTGCGGCAACAACGCGGAGGTAATCCATGTGTCCCCAGAAACCGGCTCGTTATCGGCATGTCTTGACAGGTCGATGAATCGGGATTTTGCTGACTGAATGATTTTATTTATTACCAGGAAAAAAGCAATCCTGTCGGCACGGATGGCACGCTCTTGTTGCGGCTTTTGCAGATAGCGCGCGTTAAATTCCTTTAATCGCGCATTGAATTCTCTGAGCTTGGCGGGGGTGGCGGGCTTTAGGTATGCAATTGACACATGATTGATGTCGCCCGTTCTCCATTCGGCATCCATACCGTCGGCTCTAATGGCTGCGCCAGCCGTTTCCCGGATTTTCTTGACCTGCCCGCTGCGGACCCTCAGCTTTATGACCACAGCCATATTAGGCATCAGTTGCGCGCCGATAATTTCATACTCCCACGGATCAAGACCCAAATTTCTGATGGCATCTTCTATGTTTGCAAAAGCTGACTGTTGGCGGGCGGAAACTTTGTCCAGCGGCACAGAGCCGACCTGTGTCGTATGCAATTGTCCGACAGGCATATATCCGACCTTGTCAGTTACCCCCATGGCATCAGGTACACCGGTATCGCCCAAAACTTGCCGCAGAATCGCCTGGACCGCTAAAACAACTGCTCTGAGTTCTTTTGAATGTTCAAGAGGGACAGCAACGAACACACTTTCCTGCGGTTTTTGCAATGACCCCGAAGCAGCGAGCTTAGCTGCAATCGCATCATCGCCTTGGGCAAGAAATCTGTCCGTTTCATCCTGAATTGTGGCCATATTCCCATCAAGCTTTTCATTGTATACCGCCACTGCCCGCTGTTCCCGCGATGCCGCGCGAGTTGCGGGCAGGAGTCCTTCGCCAAATAAAATCTCAACGCCGTTTTGAAGAATCGGCATGCCAAGGAGCGCCGTGATGAATACATCTCCCTGGGCGCGGTCAACAAGTGCTGCGTGGTCCCGGGCGCCGTCAGCTATGCCACCTTGAAGGAAAGCGGGCAACCGCGCAATATCGTTTAAGTCCGTTCCCGACGATGCAATGAGACGCTGGACATCAGGGTCGCTGGCTATTTTCCAGACAAGCCCTTCCTCGCCCCACCATCCGAGCGAACTGCCGGAATCAATGACAGCGCGCGCGAGATCAAGAATAATTTTTGCTGCCAGGTCCGAATTCGGCAGAGCGCGTATCTGATCAGTTGCCAGCTTGCCGGCCGCGTTGACGGTCGCAAGAAAGTCGTCAGCAGAAATCTTTTTATCAGCAAGAGCTTGATTCGAATCTTCTATTGCGGTGAATACCGCGCCTTGACCACGAAGAATAATTGTTTTCCCGTTAATTTCAATGACAGCTTCTGACGGATTCGCTGAAATGACTTTGGCGCCGTATGAGGACCCCAGTGCCAACTGCAAGGCCTGCGAGCCGAACACCTGCGCCTGTTCACGGGCGAGGCGTTGATAGGTTACTCCGGCAGAGCGGGTGTCCTGAGTCACATTCGGGGTAATCGTTACATACGAAATCTTTTTTTGAGCGAGCAGAGCGGTCAAGCCATCGGTATGAAATCCGCCGGAAACAACTACCGACACATCGCGGTTACTGCCCATCGTGGGCAGGTGAAGAGCCTGCATGAAAACATCATTTCGCTGGGCGTTGACCGCATAGTACTCATCAAGCAGAGGGAATACATCAGCAAGCGCATTTACGCGGTTCTCAAAAACATATTTTCCCCACACGCCACGGAACTTTTCGAACCGGCTCTTGAAGTATTCGTAATCCGCCGCCGTCAGGCGGTTTAAAAGGTAGGCGTCGAAGCAATCGAAAAAATCGACCAGGAACGCTACTTCCTGTTCGGAAACAGACCGCGACAGCGCCGCACGCAAATCTTCAACCAGGCGCGCATCTTCCCGCACCAGCCCGACAGGATTGATTTTTTCTTTGAGCGCAATATATGCGAAGAATTTTTTAAGCTCACCGTAGCGCGCCAGTTCCCGTTGCGCGGCGGACACCCATGGACCGGCATCGGCAGGTCCGGACATCATCGTAGAAAGCACCGCGTAGAGGCGGTCCATGTCGCTGAAGTTTTTGCTTTTCGCCAAGAGAGCGCTGTATTCCCGGAACGGCATAACGCCCTTGAGACCCTGCATAAAGCGCTGCATCTGCGTGGCTACCCGCCCATAATCCATGTGCTCGGTCAGCGCCGAGAGGGCGAGGTGCGTTTTTATGTCGGGATACTGGTCAATATTCAAACTAAAAACATTGTTGTACGCGCGGGGTGTGCGGCTGATTCTTTCAATATATTTTGCGAGAAGTGTATGGTATTCCCCGGTCGAGAGCTTACCGGCGCGATAGCTCTCTATGATGCGGCTTAACCGTTTGTTTTGGGTGGTAAAATGGCGCGCCTGCATCACACCCAGCTCCGCCCTGAGCGACTTGAGCGTTTTTTCAAACCGCGGCTTGTTCTCAATTATTTTGCCCAACCGCACGATATTTTCCTTGTGCAGTTTCTCATTCTCGAGCCCCGCAAGCATGGGGGGGCGGGCGCTGTTCATCGCGTAGAGTTCTGAACCGGTCAGGCGGCCGTCGTTGACAAGGGCATTAACCACGCGAGTGCGTATCGCCGGGTCCTTTATTGCGGTAATCCATGAGGTGTCGACCGCCCCGTAACCGCCTTCGACAAACACCTGAATTCGGCGGGCGGACTGATCGGGCTCTGTCCCGGCTGTCGGGCTCCCAAACGAGGTTGCCACCTGCCCCAAAATAGCGGCGATATTGCGCTGGACCTCGGGCGCACAGTGCAGGTCCTGAATATTGATGACCAGCGGGCCATTGCCGAAATCCCGCGCATCGGTTATGCGGCCTATTGCCGGAGAGATATCCAGCCCGAACGAAAGCGTAGGGAGCGAAAGCGCGGCTCTTGCCTGCGCGGCGCCCCGCGCAACCCCTGCCAGATCGATAGCCCCCTGGACGCAGGGCGCGGCGATGAAGGAGTACACAAATGCAACGGCCGTCAGTAGGGAAACGAATTTTTTAAACATGCGTTCCTCTCACATAAAAAAACCCGGCGCTATTGGCCGGGCACAAAACATATGGCATACGCACAACAATGCTCATAGCAGACGGAAGGCCGGCAGCGGAAATGATAACAAGATATCGCCTCAGAGCGTCAATAAACCCGCCGACCGGCGGGAAAGAAAAAATCGTTTGCGCACGAATACCCACCGACCGCAGAAAACCACTTTTGGCATCGCCAGCACGGGGAGCAAATATATCACCCGCCTGCTTGAGTGTCGTCACGGAAAAACTGCCCGGCACTATACCGCATTCTGCAGATGTGTTTTTCTTTTCCTGGACAGGACTCTTCTTTTCGGGGGAGGTAGCTTGATCTATCGGAAAATTCTCCGTAATCAGCCCGGCAACAACCTGCAGAGGCAGATTGAACAAAAAAACAGTGTTAAACACATCGCTCGGCACCACAACAACGACCCCGCCGCGGAGTGCTTCATTACCCGCCGCAACAGCCGGCACGGCAAGCAAATTAAAGACAATGCTACAGAGGAGGATTAAACGCATGATTTTCATTGCACTTTAGTATAAGCCATACACGCCCGCGAGTCAATAGCTATTAATATATAGTTATGAGGAACATAATAATTATACATACAATGTGGGGAAAAGCAGAATAACAGATGAAAAATATTTGAAAAACATAGATTTTCACCCGCCTTTGTTAAATAGGGAAATTATCGGGCGGACGCAAGGCCCGCCCCTACAAAAATGGGGCAATGGGATTATATATTCAGGGCGAGGGGGTTATACATTGAAGCGGAATTCGATGATGTCGCCGTCTTTTACGGGGTAGGCTTTGCCTTCTTGGCGGAAGAGACCGGCGTCGCGGACGGCTTTATCGCTGCCTAAGCGTTTGAGATCATCAAACGACATGACTTCCGCGCGGATGAATCCGCGCTCGAAATCGGTATGTATTTTCCCGGCGGCTTGCGGCGCAAGGGTTCCGCGGGTAATTGTCCACGCGCGGCATTCGTCGGCGCCGGCGGTGAAGTAGCTGATGAGATCGAGAATGGCGTACCCTGACCGAATAAGCCGGTTGAGGCCGGTTTCCGTCAAACCCAAGTCGGCTAAAAAAGTTGCCTGGTCTTCTTCCGGCAGTTCGGAGAGCTCCGCTTCGATCTTGCCGCACACGGGAATCGCCTGCGCACCGTCAACCGCGGCAAGCGCCGCGACTTGTTCGGTATATTTGTTCTTCATTGAGGGCAAATCCGCCTCGCCGACATTGCACACATAGATAACCGGTTTGGACGTCAAAAGACAATAGTCCTTGAAGAATTCTTCTTCGCCCGGCTCTGCCGTAAACGACCGTGCCGGCTTGCCGTCGCTCAGGTGGCTGGTCAACCGTTCAGCCATTGCTTTTTCCGTCAGCGTCTTTTTGTCACCGGCCTTTATATTGCGGTCAAGCTTTGAAAGTTTTTTGGTCACTGTGTCCATGTCAGCCAAAAGCAATTCAGTATTGATAATCTCAATGTCCCGCTTGGGGTCAACGGTGGCGGAAGTGTGGATGATATCTTTATCGTCAAAACAACGCACGACATGGGCAATCGCCTCGGTTTCCCGGATGTTGGCAAGGAACTGATTTCCCAGCCCTTCACCCTGCGACGCACCCTTGACCAGCCCTGCAATATCGACAAACCGCACTATGGCGGGCACGGTACTTTTGGGCTTATACGTGTCCGTCAGATAATTAAGCCGCGCGTCGGGCACCGGCACCACGCCGACATTCGGATCGATGGTGCAAAACGGATAATTGGCTACACCCGCGTTCGCCTTGGTCAGCGCATTGAACAGCGTCGATTTTCCCACATTCGGCAATCCGACAATTCCTATTTCCATGACAATATTCCTCTCACATTAACCACAATAGTTGACATATTTTTCAGGCGAAACACATTACAGAATAACCAGATTATCGCGGTGGATCACTTCGTCGTAATCGGCGGCAGGCAGGATATGTTTCAGGTCGGCGGTTTTTTTGCCTTTTATTTTCATAATATCGTCTGAAGAAAAATTCACCAGCCCGCGGCCGATTTCCTCGCCGGTGGGGGAGTGAATGCTGACGGTATCGCCCATCTCAAAGGAACCTTCGACGCCGCTGACGCCCGCGGGGAGTAAGCTCGTCCCTTTTTTTACCAGTGCGGCTGCTGCACCGGCGTCAACAACAATATTTCCCCGGCAGGAAGCGCCAAAAGCTATCCAGCATGACCGCGCGTTAATTGCCTTCTGAGGCAGGAACAGCGTCCCTTGCCGCTGTCCGGCAACCACACGGGCAACAAGCCCCGCGGTTAATCCGTTGGCTATCACCATGGTCACGCCCGCCGCCGTGGCGATTTTTGCTGCAACCAGTTTCGTGCGCATACCGCCGATGCCCTTGCCGCTGGCAGAGGTGTCTGAAGCGTACGCTTCGATTTCTGGCGTCACTTTTTCGACCACCGAAATCAGTTCGCTTTTCCCGGGGTCGCCTTTATACAAACCGTCCACATCGGTGAACAAAAATAACCAGTCAGCTGAAATTTTTGCCGCGACAAGGGCCGACAGGGTATCGTTCTCGCCAATCTTTATTTCGTCAACAGCGACGGTATCGTTTTCGTTGATGACCGGCACGACGCCCATGTCCAGCAGGGTCAGCATCGTGTTGCGGGCGTTGATATAGCGCTGGCGATCGTCAAAATCCTGGCGCGTCAACAACACCTGCGCGACCGTCACATCAACCGCGGAAAATACGGATTCATAGACTTCCATCAACAATGGCTGTCCGATGGCCGCCAACGCCTGTTTTTGCCGTAAATCCGTCGGACGCGCTGCGATTCCCATTTTCCCCATGCCGGCCCCGATAGCACCCGAGGAAACCAGCACCACCTGCGCGCCGGTTATTTTCAACGCGGCAATCTCAGCCGCCAGCCGCCCGATGAGCGCGCGGTCCAGAGAGCCGTTTTTTCCCGTAAGAATATTAGTGCCGACTTTAATTACTATTCTCATCTTATTATACCCTTGCCCGTTTTTTAGATTATATGTATTTCCCGCGTGAATGTCTATGCACGGGGCATGGCTTTACATCATTACACATGCGTGCTCTGGGCATTATACGCGTCAACAATAACGGAACGGATGACGCGCACCATGTCGGCAATCTCGTCCTCGGTTATGCTCAGCGGCGGCATAAGCACGAGGGTGTTCCCAAGCGGGCGGATGAGTAATCCGCGCGGCCGGCAGGCGGCGCACATACGAGCTCCCACCTTTTCCTTGACGGGGAAATCAGCCTGCGTTTTTTTATCTTTTACTAACTCAATTCCAACCATCAACCCCCGCTGGCGTATATCGCCCACCCAGGGAAGATCGTTGAGCGTCGCAAGCTCACGGCTCAAGCGGCGTATTTTTGCCGGCAGCGTCCGGATCGTTTTTTCTTTGGTGAACACATCAAGGTTCGCTATCGCGGCGGCGCAGGCGAGCGGGTTGGCAGTGTAGGTGTGGCCGTGGAAAAATGTTTTCAACGATTCTTGTTTGCCCAGAAATGCCCGGTACACCGTCTCAGTAGCCATCGTTGCCGCCAGGGGCAGATAGCCGCCGGTAATGCCTTTTGAGAGGCACATAAGGTCAGGACGAATATCTTCGTGCTCGCTTGCGAACATCGCGCCCGTGCGGCCAAATCCGGTGGCGACTTCGTCGCAGATTAACAACACGGCATACTTCCGGCACAGGCGCTCAAACTGTTTTAGATAACCCGGCGGCATAGTTATCATGCCCGCGGCGCCCTGAACCAACGGCTCGATAACAGCGGCGGCAATACCTGCATGCTGTTGTTTCAGTATTTTTTCCACTCCGGCAAGACACTGGCCCGCACACCGCATCGAACGACAATGAGCGTCGAACGATACCGTTTGGTCCGCGGCGGATAGCGGCGATTTTCGACTGGGGCACCGATAACAGTACGGCGAGGGTGCAAAGTGCGCCTTAAACAGCAGGGGGCGGAATTTTGCATGGAACAAGTCCATTCCTCCGACGGAGACAGACCCGATGGTATCGCCGTGGTACGCGTTGCGCAAGGAAAGAAATGTATCTTTTTTAGAATTTTTCTCGATTTGCTGCCAGTATTGGTACGCCATTTTCAGGGCAATTTCCACCGCTGTCGAACCGTTGTCTGAATAAAAGACCCGCGTCAGTCCCGCCGGGGCCACCGCAACCAGTTTCTTGGCCAAACGGATAGCCGGCTCGTGCGTCAACCCGAGAAATGTTGAATGAGCCACGGCACTGAGCTGCTTTTTTATTGCCGCGTCGATTTCTTTTTTGCGGTGGCCGTGCACCGTCACCCACAGAGACGAAACGCCGTCAAAATATTTTTTACCGTCAATATCGTAGAGATAATTGCCTTTACCGCGCGCAACAATTAACGGTTCGCCCAGCGCATCATTTACCCAATCGGCCATCTGGGTAAAGGGGTGCCAGATATATTTTTTGTCCTCAGCAATCAGCGATTTTTTCCGACCATCCATATACAATCCTTTTTAGAGAGATTGCCCCCGGGGGTAATCTCCGCGACGGGCAAACGGCTTAACGCGCGGAGTACTGGTATCGTTTTTTTTTCATCACGCGTCACCTTCCGGGAGTGCGAAACAACTATGCCAAGTACTGTGATACCTTCAGTTTGCAGGGCGGCGACACTCAACAGTGTATGGTTTATGGTTCCCAAATCAGGCCGAGCCACCACCACGGCCGGCATACGGCAATCGCGTATCAGATCGCGCATAAAATAGTTACCGCGTATCGGCACCATAACGCCGCCAGCCCCCTCAATGATTAAAAAATCATATTTCCGGGAAAGTTTCCGGTAGCTGTCCCACACTGGCTCAAGCGATATTGTTTTCTTCTCTTTGCGCGCCGACATCAGCGGCGCAAGGGGATATTTTAAGTGGATAGGATTAACTGTATCCAGCGTTTCGATAACGCCAGCCGCCGCAATCAGTTCCCGCGCATCTTCACGGCCGCCGCTGGCAATGGGTTTAAGAACGCCGCACGAAATCCCGCCAGCCACCATGGCGCGAGCAAGAGCGCACGCCACATAGGTTTTTCCTACTCCTGTATCTGTAGCAGTAATAAAAATGCCCTTATTCATAACACCCCTTAATGATACATCTCGGAATTATTAACTTCAAAGTCGCGGGGGTTCCACCCCCTGCACCCCTATTAACTTTTCTTTTGCTTGTACAAAAAGAAAGTTACAAAAGAAAATACACCCCAGGTGGGCATTCGCTCGGGGTTTTCCGGGCCTGCGGAACTCGTCCCGCAGCGGGACTCAGACAGTCCTTGGCTACACCCCCGGAAAATCCCTCGTCTCATTGCCGCCCAATGGGGGAACTTCAACTATGTGATAACAGAATTACTGACATCAATGTATCTATATCAGCGATTGAATGGTCGCTGGTTAGGGAGAAGCGGAGGCGGCATTCGCCTTCGGGGACTGTTGGGGGGCGGATGGCTGGGGCGTAAATACCATTGTCCCACAAATGCTGTGCGGTGCGGGTGGTCGCATCGACGGGGCCGATGATGTGCGCGATGATTGGGGAGACAAAACCGGCTGGGGGGGCGCCGAGTTTTTGGCGAAGGTAGCGCGCCATGTCGAGGAGTTTTGTGCGGCGTTCTGGTTCCTCGCGGATGATGTTAATCGCCTCGAGGGCGGCGGCGCATGCGGCGGGGGCAAGCGAGGTGCTGTAAATAAACGGCCGGCCGCGGTTGACGATATAGTCGGTCAACTCCCGCGGGCCGCAGATGAAACCACCCTGCGAACCCAGCGCTTTTGATAGAGTCCCCATCACGATGTCTATCATTCCTTCCACGCCGCATTCTTCCGCCAGGCCGGCGCCGGTTTTTCCGAAAACGCCGGTGGCATGGGCTTCGTCTATCATACTCCATGCGCCGTACTGCCGCGCCAGCGCGGCGATTTCCGCAAGAGGTGCGCAATCGCCGTCCATGGAAAATACGCTGTCGGTTATCACCAGTTTGCGGGCGTATTTTTCCGCGCGTTTTAATACCGTTTCAAGCGAATTGCTGTCGGCGTGGCGGTACACAAATATCCGGGCGCCGGAAAGTTTCGCGCCATCCCACAACGATGCATGGTTGAGCTGGTCCATAATAACGCAGTCGCCCGAGCCAATGAGCGTGCTGACAATGCCTACATTTGCCTGATACCCGCTGGGAAATACCAATGCCGATTCCGCGTGTTTGAAATCCGCCAGTTTTTTCTCGAGTTCCTGATGAACGGCAAGGCTTCCCCCCAGCAAACGAGACGATGTTCCACCGGCACCGAATTCCTCAACGGCCCGTGCAGCGGCGCGGCGCACCCGGGGGTGCATGGCGAGGCCCAAGTAATTATTGGATGAAAAATTCAGAAATTGTTTCCCGTCGAAACATATTTCTTTCCCGGGAAACGACTCGGCTGTTTTGAGTGCGCGACGCAATCCGGCATTGTCGATTGCACAGAGTTTTTCAGCAAGCGTTTTTTTCATATTTTTCGCACCGCCACAACGCCGATTTGTCCGCCGAATCCAAACGACAACGACAGTGCCGACGACACCTGCTGATGTCGGGCGCGGGCCGGGACATAGTCGAGATCGCACGCCGGGTCCGGTGTTATCAAATTGAGCGTCGGCGGAATGATGTTGTCCCGCATTGCCAGAAGGCAAAATCCGAATTCTACCGCGCCGGCAGCGCCGAGCAAATGGCCCGTTGCCGCCTTGGTCGACGATATCGGAATTGAGTACGCGGCATCGCCGAACGCTTTTTTCAAAGCGTTCGTTTCGACGGCGTCATTATGTTTGGTACCGGTGCCGTGCGCGTTAATATAATCCACCCGGACATCTCCGTTTTTCTCCATTGCTTTTCTCACGGTGCCCGCGATAACCGCGCCATCGGGGCGAAACGACAGGGGATGATGCGCGTCATTTGCCAAAGCTGAACCAATTATTTCGCCGTAGGTCCGCGCACCGCGCAAAGCGGCGTGCTGATAGCTTTCCAGTACGACCACACCTGCACCTTCCCCCAGGGCGAACCCTTCGCGGCCGGCGTCAAACGGCGCAACGCGGTCGCGGGCAAGCACGCCCATCTGCATAAATCCCGCCATATACAATTCGTGAAACGATGATTCCGCCGCACCCGCAATAACAATATCGCAAACACCGGCCCGTATCCAGTCGGCACCGATGGCGATAGAGCTGGTCCCGGTCGCGCAGGCCGCGGCAATATTTTTGAGCGGCCCCCGCAATGCAAACACGCGGGAAAGCTGTTCACCTAAAGACGACGGCAGAAAACCCGCGATATGCATTGCGGGCGGCTGCATGAAAAAGAGGTTCGGCTTACTGCTGCTGACAATGTTGCCAAACCGTGTTGTATCAATGCGGGCGAAATCAATCTTCGCATCGTTGATAGCCTCCGCGGCAGCCAAAAAACCTATCGACAAGAGCCGCGTTTCCCGCGGTGATTCGTCAAGGGCAATACGGGCACTCAGAAAAGAAGAATTACCGGGGTCGCGGCGCACGGCGCTCTCGCCGGCGATAAGCCCCTGCCAGGTCTTTTCCCGACCGACACCCAGCGGCGTCACCAGCCCCAACCCCGTCACAACCACGCTATGCATTAATTTTTCCCCAAACCGCATCATTCATTTCTTCGCCATTGACATTATTATTGTAGCTGCAGAGCTTGCTCTGCCGGTGGGGCTTTACACCTTAACACCAACGGCGGCGAAGCAAGCTTCGCGGCTACAAAAAACTTTTTTATTTAAATAATTCTCGAGTCCCAATTGAATACTTGGCCTGAAATTGTTTTTGATTGCGCGAGCAGAACGACAAAACGGGCCAGCTCGCCGCTGTCAGTGGTGCACCCGAGCACGCTTTCGCGATGGATGTTCTCGATGTAATCGGCCGGCGCGGTTGCGCCCAGACCGGTCATGTGGAACCCCGGCAGTACGGCATTGATACGGATAGAAAATCGTCCCAACTCGCGCGCGGCTGATTTGGTCAGAGCAATCACGCCTGCTTTGGCGCTGGCGTAATTAGCGTTGCCGAACGAACCGCGAACGCCGACGATAGAAGCAATGTTTATCATTGCCCCTTCCTTGTATTTTACCATCAGTTTCGCGCATTCCTGAACCATAAAAAATGTGCCGGACAGATCGGCGCGCACCACCGAATCCCATTCGTCGTCGGTCATCTTTAATATCGTGCGGTCACGGGTCATGGCCGCATTGTTGATGAGCACATCAATATTTTTTTCTTTTTCGGCTATCGAACCCATCATCGCGCGAACCGCGGCATGGTCAGCCAAATCGCACGAGTACACTGCCGCCGCTCCTCCGCTATGCGTGATTTCGTCGGCTACCGCCTGCGCCTGTGCCCGTTGTGTATGATAATGAATCAAAACCTTGTACCCTGCGCGGGCAAACTCGTGCGCCAGCGTTTTTCCGATACCGCGGGATGAGCCGGTGATAAGTACATTTGGCATGGTCATACCCGCTCCTTGAGGGGATAGAGCCCCGCGTCTTGTATCATCTGCAAATCCTGAGCAACGCTGCGACCCGGCGTGGTCAAATAACCGCCGACCATCATGCCGCTGGCCCCGGCGTAAAATATCCACGACTGCATATCCCGCAGATTTACTTCCCTGCCGCCGCACACACTGATATCCTTCGCGGGAAGGATAAACCGGAACAACGCGATAATGCGCAATATTTCACGCGGGCTCAGCCGCGGCGCCCGCGCAAGCGGCGTGCCGGGTACCGGATTGAGAAAATTCAGCGGGACTGAATCAACATCCAACGCGCGCAGGGTAAACGCAAGGTCCAGACGGTCCGCCATCGTTTCACCCAGACCAAAGAGCCCGCCGCAGCATATTTCAAGGCCGGCTTTTTTAACGCGTTTCACCGTCGCGACACGATCGTCAAAAGAATGCGTGGTGCAAATGTTTTTAAAAAACCGCCGCGATGTTTCAAGGTTATGATGATATCGTTTGACGCCGCTTTTTTTGAGCAGCTGCAATGACCGTTCATCAAGCTCGCCCAACGAAGCGCTTACGCGGGCGCCGGATTGACGCAAAGACAACGATGTTGCGCAAATAGCGTCAACATCCGCACCGGATACCCTTTTTCCACTGGTGACAACGCCAAAACAGGAAGCGCCGTTATCGGCTGCGACCCGGTACGCCTGCCGGATTGTTTTGCCCTCAACCAGCGGGTAGGACAAAATCTGTGTTTTATGATGAGACGACTGGGCGCAAAATTGGCAGTTCTCCGAACACGCCCCCGATTTTGCATTGATGATACTGCACAAATGCACGGCATCGCCCTTAAAGTGCCGGCGCAGTTGGTTTGCGTAGCGAAAAAGCTCATTCTCGTCCGCTGCTACCAACCGCCGCGCCTCAGCGCGCGTCAAAGGAATTTGTTTGATACTTTTTTTAAATAGTTTTTCCATAACACCCCTCGAATAATATTCACGACACATCCTCCCACCCTCCTTTGTCAAAGCAGGGAGATACCATGTCTTGTCAAAAGAGAAAGATTGCATGACTACTGCACGGCAAATCCTCCCCGCCCCTCCTTTGTCAAAGGAGGGAGATACCATGTCTTGTCAAAAGAGAAAGATTGCATGACTACTGCACGGCAAATCCTCCCCGCCCCTCCTTTGTCAAAGGAGGGAGATACCATGTCTTGTCAAAACAGGGAGAAGGCATGCCTAGACTCTCAAAGGAGCGGCACGGAACAGCCCTCCGGCGAGTTGGTTTGTAAAATCATCCCCCTTTGACAAAGGGGGAAACAGGGGGATTTGATGTTGCCGTTTAAACGAAATCACTATTTTATTGTTCATTATCCGTTGAATGTCAACCGATTATTTTTACATGGTTGACTGTTTTGACATGCCTTTATCCCCGGCACAGCGCCTTCTTTTAATCTTCTATTTTAAATTGGATGGATTTTGATTTAACGATCGGCAGCGCATCGATAGCTTTGAGCGCTTTTAACAAATCGCCGTGATTGGTTGAATGCGTCAGCATGATAACCGGCACACCCCGTTTAGAGGAATTGTGCGGTTCTTCCTGATACACGCGCGCAATAGAAACAGCGTGTTTGCCGAGCACCCCGGCGATTTTTGAGAGTACGCCGGGTTTATCAACCGCGTGAAACCGCAGATAATGCGCGCCTTCCGTTTTGTTGGGCGCAATAATATTGATTTTTTGCGACGGATCGTAGGTAATGTAGGGAACTTGTCCCGCGGTGCCGTTGGCAACCTGGCGCGCCAGAAAAATAATGTCTGATACCACTGCGCTTGCCGCCGGCATCTGCCCGGCGCCTTTGCCGTAAAACATGACATCGCCGACAGCGTCGCCATGAATCTCGACAGCGTTGTATTCTTTTTCCACTGCTGCGAACGCATGCCTTTTGGGTACCAAACACGGCTGTACCGACAAAGAAAGTCCGCGCGGACCCCGGTGGGCCTGCCCGATTAGTTTTATCACATAGCCGAATTTCGCGGCGAAATACACATCCTCTTTGGTGACAGCCGTAATGCCGCGGGTATATATCTGCGGGACCTTGATCCAACTGCCCCACGCCAACGACGACAATATCGCCAATTTGTTAGCGGTATCAATGCCTTCGAGGTCAAACGACGGATCTGATTCCGCAAACCCGGCTTTTTGGGCCTGTTTCAAGGCAACGGAAAAATCAATACTCTTTTTGGTCATCTCCGTGAGGATATAATTCGTCGTGCCGTTAAGAATACCGGATATTTTTTCTATGCGGTTTGCCGCCAACCCTTCATTGAGCCCCTGAATGACGGGAATAGCGCCGGCAACGGAGGCCTCGAAATAAACCAGCTTTTTCCGGGCGCGCGCCGTCGTAAACACTTCGTTCCAATATTTTGCGAGCACCGCTTTATTGGCGGTCACGACATTTTTTCCGGCTTTGAGCGATGAAAGAATAACCGTGCGCGCCGGTTCGTAGCCGCCGATAAGTTCAACGACAATATCAATGGCGGGATTGGCGATAAGATCCTGATAGCGCGGCACATAGAGAGAAATCGGTTCAACAGGGCGGACATCGCAGATGCCGGCAATCTCCACCGGATACCCGACGCGGCTTTCGATAAGGCGCCGGTTCTGCTCGAGGATTTTGACCACCCCTTTGCCAACCGTCCCGTAACCGACCAATCCAATTTTGATTGATTTCATGATATATCCTTGTTGTACTGTCTATCGTGAATTATCTCCCTCCTAAAAAAGGAGAGGCATGTGATTTTTGTGCCGGACATCCACGGGGATGACGCTATTTCTGGAATGACACTGTTTCTAAAATGATGTCATTCTTGTGGTTTGTCTGTCATCCCCGAATGATAGTATCGGGGATATGGTTTAAACATCACTCAAACACCAACACCCTATTCCTGATTACACCCTCGGGAATGACAACTTTCCAATTTCACCGACAACAATATATTATTTCCCGTGCGTCTTTATGAATTTTTTCAGGCGCAGAAGAGCATCGTGAAAGCGGTTGTCGTGCGTCACCAGAGAAATGCGGATGTAGCCCTCGCCGCTGGCACCGAATCCGATGCCCGGCGTTACCACAACGCCGGTTTCCTGTATGAGATGTTCTGCCAGATCCAGTGATTTCATATGCGCCAGCGCGGGCGGAATTTTTAACCACAGATACATAGTGCCTTTGGTTTCTTGCGCCGGCCAGCCGATCTTATTAAGGCCCGCAACCATTTTTTTCATGCGCCGTTCGTAAATCGCCGCCTGGGTATGGACGCAGTCCTGCGAATTTTCCAGTGCCGCAACCGCCGCTAACTGAATAAATGTCGGCGCGCCGTAGTCGAGGAACGACTTAAGTTTTTCCAGGGGCGCCAAAAATTTGCTCGGCCCGCACGCCCAACCGATGCGCCAGCCGGCCATATTAAAGGTCTTTGAAAATGAATGAAATTCAAGGCCGACATCCCACGCGCCCGGTATCTCGAAAAAGGACGGCGCGACATAATCGCCGAATGTCAGTTCGGAGTAGGCGTTGTCAAACACCACCAGAATGCCGTATTTTTTCGCGAATGCAACTACCGCAGGCAGAAACTTTTTATCGTCGATAACCGCCGCAGTCGGATTATTCGGATAATTCAAAAACATAAACTTCGCTTTTTTCGCGATGTTCGCGGGCACTTTGGTCAAATCCGGTAAAAAATTATTTTCAGCCACTATCGGCATCGAATACACCTGGCCGCCGGCAAGTATGACTCCGTTGAAATGCACCGGATACGCCGGATCGCACACCAGCACATAATCGCCGGGGTCAAGATACGCCGTGCACAAATGAGCGATACCTTCTTTGGATCCGATGAGCGAGATAATCTCTTTTGCGGGGTCAAGCTCGACGCCAAAACGATTTTCCATCCATGCCGCAACCGCTTTGCGAAACCGCGGCATGCCCTTGGATTGAGGATACCGGTGCGTCAGGTGATGATTTTTCACCGTATCGCACAACCGGTCCACAATATGCGACGGCGTCGGAAAATCGGGGTTGCCCATCCCGAGATCGATGACATCCATCTTGGTTTTGCTTACTTCCGCCTTGAGCGCGTTAATGCGCGAAAAAATATACGGCGGTAACGCCGCCAGCTTTTTAGACGGTTTTATTTTGTCCATGCTAGAAACTTTCATTGCGTTCCTCTTCTTTCGTCACTTGCTCAGGCACATAGGCGGCATACTTCCATACCGCGTAGGTTATCAGGATGCATGCCAGACCGTACATCACTTCAAATACCGACCAGGTGTGCCATTGGGCACGGGTAATAAATTCCCACGGATGCGGCGAATAATAATTTGCTTCCGGCTCGCCAAAAAATATATCGAAAAAACCTTTGGCAGCCACCGTAACGCCCCAGATAAAGAACAACCAGCCGGCGGTTCGGACCAATCCGCGTATTTTAATTTTTATCATTACCATAGCAGTGACCGGTTTTATTCATAACTTACCGCGGCGCACTTGCGCGGTATCCATTATACAATGTTTTTATGGAGGATGTCATCACCACCGCCACGGGTTAACCCCTCGAACAATGGGAAAAGTTGGCGTCCATTACATCGGCGCCAACTTTTGTCAGCAGTATCATATTTTCCCAATCGTATTAATTATTGAATTAGTTTTCGCAAAGTGGTGGTCGGCTTGAACGAAACCTTTTTCCCGGGCGGGACCGGAATAATTTCTCCGGTTTTGGGGTTTCTCCCTTTGCGGGCCTTGCGGTCTTTTGACCGGAATGATCCCAACCCTGAAAGAGAAACAACTTCCCGTGTTTTCAACGCGTCTTGAATCACTTTGACCAGAGCTTTAATCGCCCGGTTTGCGTCACCACGCGTTAATCCTGAAACTTCCGCAACATGACGAACAACATCCGGCTTCTTCATACAATACCTCCATGCGAATCAGACGAACTTGTCACATCTGTTTTGTCGATTTTAATTGAAATATAATATATTTTATTGAATATGTCAAGGGCTTTTTCAAGTTATTTTTCTCAATACCGGTTCAATACTCCCCGCCCGCATCGAAACCAGGATTTATTTTTTGACAAAAAAGCTTTAAAGGTATATAATAATTTACATTATATGAGCGATGTTTTAGTTCTCAATCGAAGTTTTTATGCGGTACAGGTTACTTCGTGGCAACGGGCGCTGACCCTGGTATATCTTAATCACGCATCCGTTGTCGACCAGGAGTACCGCACCTATTCTTTTGAGGACTGGCGCGAACTTTCCGCCATGATTCACGAGAACCCGGCGGGGTATGTGACAACCCCCCAGTTCAAGATTGCCATGCCGGAAGTGATTGCGCTTAAACTCTACGACCGCTTACCGGCAACCGATGTCAAGTTTACCCGGCGCAATCTTTACGAACATTATCACTATCATTGTTGTTATTGCGGCAGAAAATTTACAACGACGGAACTTAATCTTGACCATGTGACACCGCGCAGCCGCGGCGGCAGAACCTCGTGGGACAACATCGTCACTTCCTGTATCCCCTGCAACCTCAAAAAAGCCGACAAAACACCGGCCGAGGCAGGCATGAAACTGCTTATCGCTCCGACAAAACCGCACTGGCGGAGCAATCTGGCGATGATGATGCGCTCGCCCGTGAAAGTACGGACTTCCTGGCAACGATTTGTTGACAATGCGTACTGGAACAGCGAACTGGAAAAAGAATAATATAATTAAGGAGACGCTATCGTGGAAGAAATCAAAATTCACCTGACCGAAAAAGAAATCCCCGAACAGTGGTATAACATACAGGCCGACCTGCCGCGGCCGTTGCCGCCCATGATGAGTCCGGTAACCAAAAAACCCGCGACGCCTCCCGAGTTAACACCTTTGTTCCCCGAAGCGCTGATAATGCAGGAAGTAAGCAAGGAACGCTGGATTGATATCCCTGAAGAACTGCGTGACCTCATCCGTCAAAACCGCCCTACGCCGCTCTACCGTGCGCGCAGTCTCGAAAAATTGCTCGATACGCCGGCAAAGATTTATTACAAATACGAAGGCGTTAATGCTTCCGGCTCACACAAACTCAACACTGCGCTCGCGCAGGCATGGTACAACAAGCAGGAGGATGTCAAACGCCTGGCAACGGAAACCGGCGCCGGGCAATGGGGTTCCGCTTTATCGATGGCGTGCGCAATCCTGAATATGAAGTGCACCGTGTACATGGTTAAGGTATCCTATCAGCAAAAACCGTACCGAAAATCATTGATGCAGCTCTTCGGCGCAGAAGTGTTCGCCAGCCCCACCAACCGCACCAATGCCGGACGGTCAATACTCGCAGAAAACCCCGATTCACTCGGATCGCTGGGTATAGCCATTTCCGAAGCGGTAGAAGACGCAGCCACTCATGACGATACGAAATACACACTCGGCAGCGTACTCAACCATGTGTTGATGCATCAGACGCTGATCGGACTTGAAGCAAAAAAACAACTTGAAAAAGCAGGCGATTATCCGGATATTGTTATCGGATGCGTCGGGGGCGGATCGAATTTCGGGGGCATTGCCAACCCGTTTCTGATGGACAAACTGCAAGGGTTGCGCAAAAATCTACGCGTGATCGCCGTTGAGCCGGCGGCGTGCCCGTCCCTTACCAAGGGCGTTTATGCATATGATTACGGCGATTCGACCGGGCTTGGCCCCATCGCCAAAATGTATACGCTCGGCCACACATTTATGCCCGCGGGCATCCATGCGGGCGGACTGCGCTACCACGGCATGTCGCCCATCGTTTCGATGCTGTACAACGAAAAGATTATTGAAGCAGTATCGTACCTGCAGAACCCGGTATTTGAAGCTGCCGTGATGTTCGCGCGGTCAGAAAGCATCGTTCCTGCTCCCGAATCAGCGCACGCCATCCGCGCAGCTATTGACGAAGCGTTGAAGGCGAAAGCGGCCGGGGAAAAGAAAGTTATTCTCTTTAACCTTTCCGGACACGGGCACTTCGACATGGCCGCATACGATAATTATCTTTCCGGCAATTTAGTCGACTTTGCATATCCGACGGAAAAAGTGCACGAAGCGTTGTCGCATTTACCAAAAATCTAGGGAAGGCCGTTGCATCGACGAACCACTCAACTATGAAATACACTATTGTTAAAAAGACACTGCTGGCGCCGAACATTTACCGCTTGGAAGTCAGTGCGCCTGAAATTGCGCGCCGGGCTAAAGCGGGGCAATTTGTGGTTCTGCGCGTCGCCGATACCGGCGAGCGGATACCCTTGACGATAACCGCCGCGGACACGATAGCTGAAACTATTACCCTCATCTTCCAGGACATCGGCAAGACGACGGTGATGCTGGCGGCGCTCAACGAGGCGGATGTCATTAAGGATATCCTCGGACCTCTGGGTCATCCGACAGAGATGCAAAATTACGGCACCGTCGTCGCCATCGCCGGCGGCGTAGGGGCGGCAGAACTACTACCGGTAGTGACCGCCTTTAAAGCTGCCGGCAGCAAGGTAATCACCATCATCGGCGCGCGCAACAAGGACCTCCTGATTCTTGAACCGGAATTGACTGCGGTTTCCGACAAGCTCATTGACATAACTGACGATGGTTCAAGCGGTCAAAAGGGGTTCGTATCCAATGTTCTCATGGACCTTATCGCCAAGCAGCTGCATATCGATATGGTGTATGCCATCGGCCCGATTCCCATGATGCAGGCAGTCAGCGGCATAACAAAAACTGCGCAGATAAAAACGATTGTCTCGCTCAACCCGATTATGCTCGATGGTACCGGTATGTGCGGGGTGTGCAGAGTATCGATTGCCGGTGAAACAAAATTTGCCTGTGTCGACGGTCCTGAATTTGACGCGCATGCCGTCAACTGGGTGGAACTTATGTCCCGTCTTTCCCTGTACAAAAAAGAGGAAAAAATATCTTTGGACGCTCATCGCGCGGAATGTAAATGTCAGAATAACGATGCCAGCAATCAGGGAGAAATAACCCAATGAGCACTGTTTCTAAAGGTCCTTCTTCTGATAAGCGTATGCCTATGGGTGAACGGCACCCCGCAGAGCGGGCTAAAGATTTCAACGAAGTCGGCCGCGGTTACACTCCCGAACAAGCAATACAGGAAGCGCGGCGGTGTTTGCAATGCAAAAAACCTACCTGCGTCAGCGGCTGTCCGGTGGAAATCAATATTCCTGCGTTTATTAAACAAATTGCTGAAAGTGCCCCGCTAAAAGCCAGCAGTGTTTTGCGGGAAAAAAGCACGCTGCCGGGCGTATGCGGCAGGGTCTGTCCGCAGGAAGACCAGTGTGAAAAGACCTGTATTCTGGCACCGAAGGGCGCCGCCATTGGCATCGGCGCACTGGAACGGTTTGCCGCCGACGCTGAGCGGAAACAGTCCGCCGAGAATTCTCTATCAAAAAATATATCGCCAAAAACAGCACATGCAAAGAATGCCCACCACGGTGGGAAGATTGCAATAATCGGCTCCGGTCCCGCAGGGCTTACCTGCGCAGGGGATTTGGCGAAAAAAGGTTTTACGGTCACGGTTTTTGAATCGTTACATGCTCTCGGCGGCGTTCTGCGCTATGGTATACCGGAATTCCGGCTTCCCCGCACCGTGCTTGAACAGGAGCTTGACACACTGAGAGGATTAGGCGTTTCGTTCGAACTCAACTGCCTTATCGGCAGAACAAAAACGATTGCTGATCTTTTTGCGGATAACTTTCTGGCCATCTTTGTTGGAACCGGCGCGGGATTGCCCAGTTTTTTGAAAATACCCGGCGAGAACCTTAACAATATATTCTCGGCAAACGAATTTCTGGTGCGCATAAATCTTATGCATGCCAATCAGTTCCCTAAATTCGATACGCCGGTATATGTAGGAAAAAATGTTGCCGTTATCGGCGGCGGCAATGTCGCGATGGATGCCGCGCGGACCGCGCTGCGCCTGGGCGCGGAAACAGTCACAATCGTATATCGCCGGACCGAAGCTGAAATGCCGGCGCGCGCCGAAGAGATTCATCATGCCCACGAAGAAGGAGTTCAATTTAAATTTCTCTCCGCCCCTGAACAATTTATAAGCGATGAAAAGGGTGCCGTGCAGTCCATCGAATGCAGCGCCATGGAATTAGGCGCCCCTGACAACACCGGGCGACGCCGGCCGCAGGTGATTGCAGATTCTCGTTTTTTAATTCCGGCGGACATGGCCATCGTCGCCATCGGATCGAGCCCCAACCCGGTGCTTCCTTCATTGACCACCGGGCTTACAACAAACGCCGCGGGCCACATTATAGTCGACAAAAATTTCATGACATCTTTGCCGGGGGTATTCGCCGGCGGTGACATCGTCAGCGGAGAAACAGTCATTCAGGCTATGGGCATGGGAAAAAGGGCCGCGCGCTGCATAATCGATCACCTTGCGGATGGACGCGATTAATTTCTATGAATCTATTTGAAGTCCTTTCCTATTCCCTTATCGCCGGCATGGCAATTATCATTGGCATGCTCTTGGTGTTAAAAAATGAAGTTGCGGCAAAAAAGCACGCATCGTTTATCATAAGCTTTGCGGCAGGCGTTATGCTGACAACCGCTTTTATTCACCTGATTCCCGACGCCATGGGACTCAACAACCGGACTGTCTTACTGGTTTTCGCCGGGTTTCTCGTGTTCTATCTTTTGCAGCAAGGACTTATGTTCCACGCGTGCGGCGAAGAAGAGTGTCCCGAACACAAGCTCGGCGTCATGTCTTCCATCGGACTTACTATCCATTCAGCGCTTGACGGAGTAGCCATTGCCGCCGGATTTGAAGCTGATTGGCGGCTCGGACTGGTAACAACGATTGCCGTACTGATGCATAAAATGCCGGAAGGTATCACCATCACCGGGATTCTTTTGCATGCCAAGATGCCCCGCGTGAAAGTTATACGCTTTTCAGTTATCGTGGCGGCCGCAACGCCGATAACTGCATTGTTCGCATATTTTTTTCTCAAAAATGTCCCCGGGGACATCCTGGGCGGGCTACTGGCTTTGACGGCGGGATCGTTCATTTATCTTGCCGCGGCCGATTTGCTGCCGGAGACACACCGCGTTCACCACCGCGCGAACGCATTGTTTTTCTTCGCCGGCATCGGACTCATCGGCGTACTTGGACAGGTTTTGCATTGACAGTTGGTTGTTGAAAATATATTATAAAATTAACCGTCTGATATAAGAGAATTATATGCTCAAACGCATTAAAGAAGATATTGCCACCATTTTCCACCGGGATCCGGCCGCCAAGTCGTTGGCGGAAGTCATTATTTGCTATCCAGGGCTCCATGCGATACTATTCCACCGGGTCGCACATCGGCTCTACCGGCATGGATGGTATCTGGGGGCACGGATCATTTCGCACATCGGACGATTCCTTACCGGTATCGAGATCCATCCCGGCGCAGAGATTGGACGCCGGTTCTTTATCGACCACGGCATGGGGGTCGTTATCGGTGAGACCACCGAGATTGGCGACGATGTTACCCTCTACAAAGGCGTACTACTCGGCGGGACATCCCTTGAAAAGAAAAAACGCCATCCGACCGTTGGTAACGGGGTGGTGATCGGTTCCGACGCCATTGTCCTCGGCGCCATCACGCTGGGCGAGAATTCTCGCGTCGGTGCGGGTTCCGTCGTTGTTCACGATGTTCCTGCCGGGGCCACCGCCATCGGCGTTCCGGCACGCATCGGCTTAGGGTTTACCTCATCGGACATCGAACAGCTCGAGCACGGGAAATTACCCGACCCAATCGCTGAGGCGATAAAATTTGTGCTTAAGCAACAGGAAGAGCTTGAGGAACGCATCGCTTCCCTTGAGATAAAAGAAGGAATCCCGACAACGGTTGACCATATGCTCTCAAAGAAAAAAGATGAAATAAAAAAAGAGTTTGAAGACGGCTCAACCTATATAGAATATTATCTTTGAACCCGGATATTGTTTTCAAACCACGTGGTGGCGCTAACTTTGTGGTTTTTTTGTTTCAGTGATTTTCTTGGGCAGAGACGCATAAGGAACAAAGGATGAGCGGGCGGACGCCAGGCCCGCCCCTACACAGTACAGAACAAGCAAATATATAGAATCAATAATGAGGGATAGACAATGACATTTATGACGGGGTTGAAGAACACACTGGGGAAGAAATTCGGCGTGCAGATGTTGATGGGGGCGATTTTTTTATCGGCACTGCTTATGGTTGCGGCGGGGAATGTTTGTGCCGAAGCTACGAAAAGAGTGTTGATACTTTACGATCAGGGGGCGGATAAGCGTGAGCCCGCTCTGACGGATGCTAAGTATCTCTCAAACCTGATGGGGCATTTCAACGCTACCGTGCGTTTGGCTCCGGTCGCCGCATATCAGCCGGGGACAATGGACCGCAACGACATTGTTTTTTATATTAACTACGACAAGAAATTTACTTTGCCTACGGCGTTTAAAACGGATTTTTATCGATACAATAAGACCTTTTGCTGGTTAAATCATCACATCGCGCAGCTGGATCAGGAGTTCCTTAAAAAAACCTACGGATTCCATTATCAGGGATACAGCGAGAATCAGAAGTTCAATACTATTGACTACAAAAATGTCATCTTCCCGAAAGGCGATGACAATATCGAAATAGTGACCATAGACAATCCCGCTGTCGCCACAGTTATCTCTCACGCGTACGACCGAACCGGCAGGAAAATACCGTACATCGTGCATGCGAATAATTTCTGGTTCGTAGCTGATTCTCCCTTTTCTTATGCGACGGAACGCGACCGCTATATTGCCTTTGCCGATGTTCTGCATGATATTTTAAAGGAAGACCATCCGTCTCGCCATACGGCGCTCATCAGGATCGAGGACATCAGCCCCACCAGCGACGCCGATGCCGTTCGCCGCGTGGTGAACTACCTGCACGGACAAAACATACCCTTTGCTATCGGCGTTGTTCCGCTATATATCGACCCCGCAGAGCGCACTGAACTTCATTTGTCCGATAATCCCAAACTGCTGGCGCTGTTGCGCGACATCCCGAAACACGGCGGGACCATTGTTCTCCACGGATATACTCATCAATATCACGGAAATTCCACGGACGACTATGAGTTTTGGGATGACATCGCCGACAAACCGATTCGCGGGGATTCTGTTGAAAATGCATCTTTGCGCATCGAGAAATCCATTAAAGAATGTCTCGACAACAATCTGACACCACTGGCCTGGGAAACGCCGCACTATTTCGCTTCGCGCAACACCTATCTTGCCATCAAACAACATTTTAGCTGTGTCTTTGAGCGTTCGGGCACCATGGACCACCTGGGCACTGACCAGTTTTTCCCCTATGAAGTGCATAATTTTTACGGCCAATTTGTCATCCCCGAGAATTGCGGATATGTGCCTATCGAAAAACCGGACGCTCAGCCAATCATCGACGCAGCGCGGCTCAATTTAACCGTGCGAGACGGGTACGCCAGCTTCTTCTTTCATCCGTTCATTGACCTGTCGTATCTCAAGAAAATCGTCACTTCGATTAAGGCAATGGGCTATGAATTTCGCGATATCAAAGACTTTTCTCCCCAGATGACCGCTCCTGACGCTGCCGTTATTTGCGGAAACGCGAAAGTACTCATTACCACGCGGGACCGGTATATTTTCCAGCGCGAATATGATCGGACCGGCAAAGAAATAAAAGAAGATATTTTACAAAGCACCGGCAAACCGGTGACTATCAATGTCACCGCGCCGCAGGGTAACTTCTCTGTTATTAAACCTGCAGAAACGCTGGAACCGGGATTGATTGCCAGGGTCTGGCGATTCGCTAAAAAAGATTTTAATTTTTTCCGCTTTCTGCGTACCCCTAAACCGGGCGGGAAACTCAGCGAAATCAAAGATGTTGCTTTTATCGTCCCAACCGTATACCCGCAGGATGTTGCTGATGCGCACGATTTGCAGTCATTCCGATTTTCCCTGTCCGTGGCCGGCATAAAGTTCAAAGACATAAAATCCGCGGATATTGCAGGCATGGACCTGCGGGATTACGATATTATTGTCGTACCGCTTGCTTCGGCGAAAACACTTTCACCCGACGCCATTGCCCACATTAAAGAAGCGGTTGGTTCGGGTGCGGGGCTGGTATTTGACGGCGCCAGCAAGATCAACGACGCCTTTGACATAAAAAACGCGGAAGACCCCATCAAAGTAAAACAAATACGCGATTTCCAATTCCCGGATATTCCATTGTTTTGGCCGGCGCCGGTCGATGTATGGCCGGTCTATAAATCATCGGATAACGACTACCGCATTTTAGCCGTCGAAGATTCATCGAATGCGCCGCTGGTCATCAGCGGTAAATACGGCAACGGAACATTTTTATATTTTTCAACCTATTTTGACCCTTTGACCGACCGCGGATATACGCGGTTTCCCTTTTTGATTGAAACGCTTGAAACCGTGTTCGATTATCAGTCGCTGACCGCGCGCAAAACCGTTGAAATGTATTTTGACCCGGGCATGCGGCAGTATATCAGCATCGAAAAACTCGCTAAACTCTGGCGGAAATACGGCATCAACAAGATTTATGCAGGCGGGTGGCATTTCTGGAACAAGTACACCTACGACTATGCCCGTCTTATCAAGGTGTGCCATGAGAACGGCATTCTTGTCTATTGCTGGCTTGAACCTCCCATGGTCAACCAGAAATTCTGGAATCAACATCCTGAATGGCGTGAAAAGACAGCACAGCTCAAAGAGGGCAGTGGATCATGGCGACTGCTCATGAACCTCGCTGATCCTGCGTGCCGGGCAAAAGCATTTGAAGAGACAGATGATCTACTCTCTAAATACGATTGGGATGGCGTCAATGTCGCCGAACTTTATTTTGAATCAATGAGCGGTCCGGAACGACCCGACCTCTTCACACCCATGAATAACACTGTGCGATCGGAATTTAAACAAAAATCCGGATTCGACCCCATAGAACTTTTCAGAGCGGAGAGCCCATACTATTGGAAAACAAATGCTGCTGCATGGAATAAGTTTGCCATTTACCGCCGCGACCTGTGCACCGCGCTTAAGGTTTACTATCTTGACATGCTCGCGAAAGTGCAGAAAAAGAAAGGATCGTTTGAAGTCATTGTCACGGTAATCGACACCACTCTGGCGCCGGAATTCGAGTTATTCCTGGCTGAGGACATGGAGCGCATCCTGCAACTGCAAAAAAAATATGACTTTACGCTTCAGGTAGAAGATGCGTCCCCTTTCTGGACGGGGAAACCGGAACGCTATGCCCAGTTGGGCGACTACTACCAAAAAATCGTCAAGGATCCGACACGGCTTCAACTTGACTGCAATGTGCTTGATAACCACATAAAAGGCGCTGGCGGGTTGCCGGCTGAAAAACCCGTGGGCGAAGAAATGCGTCAGATTGCCTACAACATGGCGTTACCGGGGTGCCGTCCTGTCTTTTATTCGGAAGAAACCATCCGTGAATCGGATTTCAAAAACATCAGCACCGTTCTGGCGCGAGACGCCACTGTTACGAAAATTTCCGATAATCAATGGAGAGTTGTTACGCCGTCCATGATAACGCTGCATGCCGGGAAAAAGAATCTGGTTGTTTTTCTTGATAACGAACCATGGTACGCGATGGATGGTGATAGTATCATCGTTCCCGGCGGCGACCATACGCTCAGATTTGAACCTGAACCGCGGTATTTCGACATGAACAGCCTTCATGCGCGTCTTACCTATATTTCCGCCGATCTTACCTGGGCGAACTTTATCTCTAACGCCGTGGAATTCGCCTATCAAGCAGGCCCGTCGCCGTGCATTATCGTAGTCAATAAACGACCGGCAAAAGTATTTGTTGATGACAAGAAAATTGCTTTCACGGCACTTGAGTCCGACCATGGTTTCGCGATAAAACTTCCCAGCGGCACGCACAGCGTCCGTTTAGCCATGGGCGGCGGCATTGCGTATCTTATCGAATCATCCGGCGTTGTCATTTTTTCCCTTATCATCATATTCGGTTTTTTTGCGAGCATTTTATTCATCGGGCTCTTTGTGTTGATACAGCTTAAAAGAAAATATTATAAAGGAAACACACCCACATGATTATCGACATTCTGGTAGAACTGCTGTACATTATCGTCGTAGCGCTTATCTGGGTTATGTTGGTGTATCAGGTTGTTCTGACCGCATCAGGATATCTTTACAGCCGCCGGAAGCTCAAAGGAAGTGCGATACCTGACGATCAACTGCCGCCGTTAACCATCATTATTCCGGCACGCAACGAAGAGCGGGTCATCGCCGAGACCGTGGCGTGCATGTTTCGCCTGGATTACCCTCACGACAAGCTTGAAGTGATTATCATCAACGACGGGTCAACCGACAGAACCGGCGCGATCCTTGCAGCAGTCAACGATCCGCGCTTAAAGGTCATTACTATCCCCTTAGCCGAAAGCGGCCAGGGAAAATCACGGGTACTTAATATCGCCGTCAAACAGGCAGCCGGCGAGCTGATAGCAATTTATGACGCTGACAACCGCCCCGAGCAAAACGCACTCAAGATACTGGTCAAGGAGCTTCTTGCTGACCGGCAGTTTATCGCAGCTATCGGCAAGTTCCGGACCATCAACCGCAACACATCCATCATGACTCGTTTTGTCAATATAGAGACCCAGGCGTTTCAGTGGATTATCCAGGCCGGACGCTCGTATTTATTTGATATCGCGGTACTCCCCGGAACGAATTTTGTCATATGGAAAAATATCGTACTTGAGGCGGGTGGGTGGGACCACTCCGCGCTGACCGAGGACGCGGAACTTTCCGCACGACTCTACCAGGCGGGACACGAGATTAAATTTGTCCCGCAGGCGGCCACCTGGGAGCAAGAGCCCGACACCGTGCGGGTGTGGCTTAAGCAACGCACCCGCTGGGTACGGGGAAACAATTATTTGCTGGTCAAATTATTGAAAGAATTTGGCAATTTCAAGAATAAAGCGATTGGCATTGAATTTCTTGCGTTCTCGATGATGTACTACCTTTTTTTTATTGCCATGCTGTTATCGAACATCTTTTTTGCGCTGGGCCTGCTTAATATCGTCACCATTCGTATTCAGGGGCCTTTTTTGGAACTCTGGATTGCCGCGTTTCTTCTGTTCGTCAGCGAGATCGTTCTCATGCTTTCACGAGAGCCAAACGAGGACAGCGCCAGCAATATTTTTTATGTGATGGCAATGTATTTCACCTACTGTCAGCTCTGGCTGATTGTCGTCGTATCGGCATTCATCAAGGACTTCATAAAAAAAGAAAAGGCCGTCTGGTATAAAACCGAACGGACCGCAGAAATAAAATCAGCAGAAAATAAATAATTGTCCCGTTGGCAGCAGTCATAACCGAAAGCGTACCAGGAACATGATACCTGTCTAAATGATAGATACCATCACCCGATAAGAAAAGTACCGGGTGAAGAAACATAATTATTTAACGATGGAATGAATTTTTGTTGATGTGCCTGAAGTGAACGAATACCCTGCCAACATTTTTGTCCTCTTTTTCCAGCCGGTTGTAAAGAACCTTAATCTGCGGACGCGCAAGAAACCTCAGTACACGCTTTTTTAACTGACCGCTGCCTGTACCGAAAATTATTTCTACCAGGGGAATTCTTTTCTCCACCGCTTCTGCGATAACCCGCGTGAGCGCTTCCTCAATTTCCCGGTCCTTATCGAATATCTCGTGCAAATCCAATTTTAATTTCGCCATGGGTTCATAGTTCCTTCATCAGTGCTCTTGAGCGCGCGATAATGCCGTCCATTTCAACGCTTTCGCCTTTTCCCACTTTTATCAGATAGGCGGCGATACTCAGATTGCCCCTCAATGTAAAAAAAGGTACCTGCCGATTGAACGCAGAATCTTTATGCTCGACATGTTTCAGGTATGCGTCAAGAAAGAGATCCTCGGAGTACTCACGCAGGACATCCGGATGGGCTGAGAACTGCCCGGCAAATTGCGCCAAGAAATAGCCGACATCAAATGCAGGCGAAAAAGTGATCTCGCTGTTAAAATCGATTACCGATATAAACTGCGTGTCTGGGTCGTGCATCAGGTCCTGCCCGATGATGATGTTTTTTGGATGATAATCACCGTGACACTGCACAAAATGCCCGTGTGGCCCGCCTATAATCGCGCGTTCGAACTCTTCGACAGTTTTGATTATCCGCGCCACGGTTTCGCGGTGAGGATTATTGGTAGTCGTAAAGGCCTGCCCATAGGAAGTAAAACGGTGTGCCTCTTTTTTAAGTAATTCTGCATCAGTGCGGGCGCCGGCGGGTCGGGTATGCAATCGCGCAAGCCATTGACCGGCGAGGGACAGGTACGCGGCGCCTGTCTTCGGGGTGACCGCCAAAAGCAAGTCGTAAAGATTTTTTCCCCGCTGCCCTTCTTCGATAAGGAGTTGTTCGGCATCATTGATTTCAATGAGACGAGGGACACGGAACCGCCCGGCGGCAAATCCGTGTGCACACAACGATTCAGTCAGACGGGCCGATTCTTTTGTTTTTTTCCATTTTTTATCGTCGTTTATTTCTTTGATGATGATGCGGTGGCGTTGTTCGTCTTCACCTTTGGTCCCGATTGTTATCTCGGTCACCAGCAGACCGCTGCCGGACTTGGGGATTTCTTTTATGAACGGCCGGCACCGGCGGTTCTTGATTTCTGCGGCAAGGTCCATAACGCTCATGGGATTATGATCAAACAAAGTAGGGAAAATACCGGCATTCGCCGCCGAATGCGTATCGCTGCCGCTGACCGCAGTAAATTTATGAATGTGCCAATCCCGTAACCCGATATAGTTTTCCCGCATGGTATGATTGAGCGAAAACACCTCAATACCGTCGAACAGAGGGTTGAGCAGACCACCGGCGGTAGGCATGTGTCCCTTGCGATACGGATGCGCCCAGACAAGGGCAGCCGACGGATACGCTGCGCGCAAATCGGCAATTCTGATAAAATCTTTGATGGATTTATGCGCGCCGTATACCAGCACATGGCCGAGATCCGTTTCCACTTCCTGTGCGGCGAAAATACGGAAGTGAGACCCCACTTCCGCCTCAGCGCGCAGGCGGGCAATCTCCTCATCACTCCAGAGATAATGATGTTCGGTGATGACAATGCCCTGTATGCCCTTGGCAACAACACGTTTGACCAGCGTCACCGGGTCAATAGTACTGCATCGGGAATAACGGTCCGTATGGGTATGCAGTTCCAAAAGCATATTCAGCCCCTCACATTGATACGCATGAAACTATGGATTCTTTTTGATTGTATCACTTTAGGCAATGATGTGTAAACTCAACGGCAGGTATTCAAATAACCCCTTACAAAGATTTTTTGCGGGAGGATGAGACAATATCCGCATGGCGATTCTGGCAGTGAATGTCGCACCAGTCACTGATGCCGTGGAGAATTTTCTTCCGGTATATTTGCATAAATGAACTGTTCCAGAGTTCGAGAAGAGATTGTTCTTTGAAATTGACGGGGAGAGACCGACAAAAACACTCCATGGAAATAGCGTCCGGAGATAGGGATATGCGCTTCCATGGCATGACACAGAAAGGACTTTTCAGCGAAGTCTGTTTGCCGGCCGCGACATGCATCGCCGGAAGAGTGGGCGCCGATTTCCGCTCAAAGACCGCATCACAGCCGAGATTGAACTGTGCCCGGACGGTGATACCGTCCTTCTTCGCGTCGGCAATGACAGCGTGGCAGATGGCTGCCACATGCTTTGAATCCTTCTCAGTCAGATTTTCCTTTGCATTGCCTGCGCCTTCACGCAAGAGAAGATTCATGTCCCGAAAGCCATGCTTGCGGGCAAATTGATATGTTTTTTCTATTTCGCGATAATTATCTTTCATGACCACAAAATTGAGCGTGAGGGAAGTGTCACTCTTGTTCTTTTCTCGATAGCGATTGACCAGCGCAATACTTTTCAGGAGGTCCGCAAATTTTCCATTTTTTCGTATTTCTTCATATTTCTTTTTCCTAACACTGTCGATGGAAAAACAAAGGTCAACATGGTGCGCGGTCAATTTGTCTGCCCATGCAGAGTCAATCAAAAGACCATTGGTCGTCACAACCTGCCGCAGATTGCGATGTTTTCCCGCTTCCTCAATTAATCGAGGAAAATGCGGTGAAAGGAAAACCTCCCCCCCCAACCACACCACGCGTTCAAGAGACGGGAATAAACTGATTATCTCCCGGATGGTTTTGTTGGAAAGATCCCGCTTTTTTCCGCGCCACACACTACACATGCGGCATTGCAAGTTGCAGCGATTGGTGAGCGTCACCCACAAATGCCATGGCTTTGATGCAAGCGTTGTTTTTCCCGAAGCAATCTCAATTTCATTGAGCGCACTATTTTTTAAATACGGATCGCTGTATGCGAACTCTTTATTGATTGCTCCTTTGAGCCGCCGAATGATCGGGGAATGCCCCCCGCATTGTAAAGATTTTTGACGCACCCGGCGCGTTGTCTCAATAATGTTCAGATACCGGGCGCGATCCCTCTGCTCGTTGCAGGTCGCGGCGCTAAATCCTTGTTTGAGCGCACGATTGAACCATTCCTCTGCCCGCACAAACATATTGTTTTTTATACAAATCATGCCAAGAAAATAGCAGACAGCGCCGTTTTGTGGCTCCAGCATTAAAGCCTTCTGCAGATGTTTTTTTGCGAGATTGCATTGATCCTTCCGATACCATATCTCACCCAATTCCCGGTGCGCCGCAGCGGACAATTTTTTGATTTTTGTCATGCGCGTGAACAAAGACAGGGCCTGAGCGTATTCACCGCGCGCCTTGTGTACTAACCCTATTTTAAACAACGCCCAATGATCTTCGGGGCACAGAGACCATGCCTTTACGAGACACTCCTGCGCGCGATCATACATGCCCCGCAATAAATAGATCTCTCCTAATTCACGGTACGAGGCATTGCCCCCGACTCCCTGAGCGAGAGCTTTTTCAAGAACCGCCGTTGCGCGGACATTGTCGCCGGCCTGTTTGTGTTTCTGGCTTGCCAAAAGCGACTGACATTCATCAGTGTATCGTTGCATACCGTTGATTATATCTATTTGTTCTTCTATTCACAAATGCGGCTGACCCACAAGCGGGAAGTGCATGTCTGACGGAATTTTGATATCATAAGGACCGCAGTGACAACCAGCGGCAGCATATCGCGGCCGCATAAATTTCAGGGTGGGGGAAATGTCTTTAATCAGCATGCGGGGAATACAGGTAACCTTTGACGGGCCTCCCCTTTTGGATAATCTTTCGTTCGATGTTCAGAAGGGGCAGCGCATCGGCATTCTGGGGCGCAACGGGGCGGGGAAATCCACGCTTTTGCGGCTTATTGCCGGTTCGATGAGACCGGATGCAGGCGACATCATTCTTTCCGCCTCGTTAAAAGTTTCTTTTCTTACTCAGGATGTCCCCGACACGCTGACCGGCACTGCCTTTGAGGTCGTGGCCGCAGGAGCGGGACCGGCCGGTGAAGCACTGTCCGCATATTACCGCGCACTCGGCGCCGGTGATCACGAAGCGCTTCACAGCATTCAAGACGATCTCACCGCGCACGATGGGTGGAAGGTCGAGGCAGTGGTTAAGCGGGTTCTTGATCAGGTCCAGGTCGCGCCGGACCTTGCCTTTGCTTCCCTATCAGGCGGGATGCGGCGCCGCGTTTTTCTTGCCCGGGCACTGGTGCGGGAACCGGATGTTCTGCTGTTAGATGAGCCGACCAACCATTTGGACCTGGAATCCATTGCGTGGCTCGAAACCTTTCTTCTGTCATCGCGGCTGACGGTATTGTTTGTGACCCATGACCGTCGGCTTCTGAGAAGATTAGCCGACCGCATCGTTGAGATAGACCGGGGAAAAATCGTCGACTGGAGCTGTGATTATCCCACCTTCCTTCAACGAAAACAGGCGGTTCTTGACAATGAAGTACGGGCCTGGGAACTCTTTGACAAAAAACTCGCTCAGGAAGAAATCTGGATCCGCCAGGGGGTAAAGGCGCGGCGAACCCGCGCCGAAGGCCGCGTTACCGCGCTTAAAAAAATGCGTGAAGAACGACGGAAACGGCGAAACCTGACCGGCCAGGCCGTCATGACCATCAGTACGAGCGCCCGTTCGGGCGACCGTGTCTTGGAAGTGAAGAATATCTCATTTGCTTTCGGCCCAACGCCCATTATAAAAAACTTTTCATTTTCGCTGACGCGCGGCGACCGTATCGGCATCATCGGGCCCAACGGCTGCGGTAAAACCACTCTGCTCAATCTGTTGTTGGGCACTCTGACGCCGGACAAAGGACACATCGAGCGGGGCACCACCGTACTGCCGCTCTATTTCGACCAGCTCCGCACGGGGATTGATCCTGAAAAAACCGTCTGGGAAAATGTCGTCCCCACCGGCGGAGACACGGTTTTTATTAACGGGAAACCCCGCCACGCCATCAGTTATCTGCAGGATTTTTTATTCACTTCGGACCGGGCAAAAACACTCGTTAAAAAACTTTCCGGCGGGGAGCGCCACCGATTACTGCTTGCCCGTTTGTTTACCGTGCCGTCGAATCTTCTGGTGTTCGACGAACCCACCAATGACCTGGATACCGAAACCCTTGAACTGCTTGAGGAGGTTTTGTTGGATTATCAGGGGACTTTAATCGTGGTCAGCCACGACCGGGAGTTTTTAAACAATGTAGTTACTTCGGCCTTGATTTTCCGTCCGGGGCACACCGTAAAGGAATTTATCGGCGGCTACGACGATTGGCAGCGCCAGCTCACCGCGGCAGACATTAAACCCGCCGCGGCTACAGTCATCAAAAAAACAAAGACCCCTGCACCGGATAATGCAGAGGCCGCACGAAAATTAACCTTCAAAGAAACCCAAGAACTCAAAACGCTGCCGGCACACATCGAATCGCTTGAAAACGAACAACGGGAGATCCTTCAGCAGTTGACAGATATCGAGCGTTGCCGCCAACCCGGCTTTGTCGCTCAATCAAAATCCCGCCTCGCAACTATTACGGCCGAACTCGCCACCACATACGCCCGCTGGGAAGAACTCGAAGCTCAATTACGCTCTTATCTCCCTACTTAAAACATATCTCCTGAACGCTACAATCCATTGTGTCGCGATATTACTTTCCTATCAGGCGGGCGGCGGCGCGGGCGGCAGTGACGGCGTCGGGGGCGTAGCCGTCGGCGCCTATTTCTTCGGCATATGTTGCGGTAACGGGTGCGCCGCCGATAAGAATCTTTACGGTTACCCCTGCGGCGGCGCGGGCAAGGACGACGGCTTCCATTTCAGGCATGGTGGTAGTCATCAGCGCCGATAGACCAATTACATCCGCTTTTTCCTCTCCGGCTCTTACTACGATCTGGGCGGCGTCAATGTTTTTCCCCAGGTCAACGACATCCCATCCGTGGCTTTCCAGAACCGCTCCGACAATGTTTTTTCCGATATCGTGCACATCGCCTTTGACCGTCGCCAAAACTATTTTCCCGGCTACCCATCCGCTCTGTTTTTTGAGCAGCGGCCGCAATACAGCAAATGCCGCCTGCGCGGTTTCCGCCGAGCGCATCACCTGCGGCAGAAAAAACTCTTTAGCCGCGAATTTTTTGCCCACCTCGCTCAGCGCCGGCAGGATTAACTGATTTGAAATGGTCAGCGGTTCCCAGTTGGCGTCGATAAGAAGGCCTACCAGCCCGGCTATTTCTTCGCGCGTGCCTTCGATAACGGCAGCGCTCACCTGACGATCAAGCGATAATTTTTCAACAGCTACGGGCGCAGCGCGAACGACGGTTCCGTGTTTGGCGATATAGCGTTCACCGTTGGGATCTTTGCCCAACAGCAGCTTGCGGGCGAACAAATCATCGATGGACCAATCCTCCCGCGGATTCATTATGCCCATATCGAGCCCGGCTTCCCGGGCCATTTTGAGAAAGGTTGAGTTGAGCGCCTGCCGGTTGGGAAGGCCAAAAGAAACATTGGAAATTCCTAACACGGTTTTAGCGCGGGGCCAGCGCTGTTTTGACGCGCGGATCGCCGCCAGTGTCTCTTCGGTCTGACCGGGCATCGCGCTGACGGCCAGCGTAAGAAAATCGAAAATAATTTCAGATTCTGCAATGCCGTAACTATGTGCTTTTGCCATAATCCGTTCAGCAATTGCCAGGCGCTCCTGCGTTGTTGCAGGGATACCTTTCTCGTCGGTAGTCAGCGCAATAATCATGGCGCCATACCGTTTAGCCATCGGCAACAGAGTGTCCATCCGTTGTTCTTCGCCATTAACGGAATTGATAATCGGTTTTCCCGCGCACTGGCGGATGCCCGCCTCAAGAACTGCGGAAGAACTTGAATCAAGGCACACCGGCGCCGCGACAACTTCCTGCACTTCTTCCACCGCTTTGATCATCAACGCTTTTTCATCGGCACCGGGCAACCCAAGATTAAGGTCGATAACCTGCGCACCGGCTTTTTCCTGAGCGACCGCTTCCCGGCGGACCGTCGCAAAATTGTTGGCGCCGAGTTCTTCCTGAAATTTTTTCCGGTTGGTGGGGTTAATGCGTTCGCCGATCATAATGAATTCCGTGGCGTGCGCAACATCGAACGCTTTCGTCCGGGAACTAAGCCATGTTCTGTGCGCGGCAGGACCGGCTCCCGTAGTGCGCGGCATCGGCTTTTTTCCTTTGAGTGCGCCGGCCAGCGCTTTGATAAATGCCGGCGTGGTCCCGCAACAACCGCCAAGCAGGGATATCCCTTGCTGATAGGCCATCTCGCCCGCGGCAACAAACTCTTCAACGGTGCCGGGGAATACAGTACGGCGATTAATGAGCTGCGGCATGCCAGCGTTTGGTTTAAATGAAATAGGCAGTGAAGTGTTCTCTGCCAAAAGTTTCGCCAAACGCCCCAACTCCTCGGGGCCTACGGAACAGTTCATGCCGACGATGTCAGCACCGAGGGCTTCAACAACTGACAGAAAGGAAAGCACATCCGTGCCGGTCACCGTCGTGCCGTCGGCGGTAAAGGTCATCTGAACAGCCACCGGGCCCGCAAAATGATCTTTCGCCGCCAGAAGCGCCGCTTTTACTTCGCGGATTTCCGCCATCGTTTCGATAAAAATAATATCAACGCCGGCGGCGGACAGCGCGCGCACCTGCTCAGAAAAAACAGCGTACGCTTCGTCAAACGAAACAGCGCCCAGCGGCGTCAGATACGCGCCTAGCGGCCCGATATCGCCACCGACCAATGCATTGTATTTTTGAGCAACTGCCCGGGTAATACTGACGCCCGCCGCGTTAAGTTCAGCCACCTGATGTTCAAGCCCGTACGACGCAAGTTTATGACGGTTAGCGCCAAAGGTATTGGCAATGACAATATCGCTGCCGGCTTTGAGATAATCTTCTTGAATTTCCTGTATCCGTTCGGGATACTTGATATTGAGTTCTTCCGGCGCCTCAACGCCCTGCAGATATCCGCGATTATGCAGTTCCGTCCCCATCGCCCCGTCGAGAATCAGAACCCGTTCCTGTAATAATTGTTTAAATGCCGTTGTATCCATTATGGTATTCCTTATCCGCCTGGTTGAAACATCACCGGATGCATGTATCTGGCAAACAACCCGTCAAATCCACCCCGCCCCTCCTTTGCCAAAGGAGGGAGTTACATCCCGGTCAATTGTTAAAATGTGTGACACATCTCGCTGGCACCATTGACGCTATGCTCTTTCCACGCCGGGGAGTTACTTCTCTTCTTTCTTCAAAACTTTCGCAGTTGATTCTATCCCCCTTTGACAAAGGGGGACACAGGGGGATTTGCCGTTCGTATGCCCAAAATTGCCGATACGGATTTTTCAGGCACCATCTGGCAATGATCGGTCAGGCGAATGCCGATTTGGTCAGCGGCAAGCCATTTCAAAAAATCCAACTGAGCCGATAATCCCCAATCGCCATAGCCCGGCGAAAACCGCGGGGTTGCTACCTGGTTGTCTTTGGCGACTTCCGCGCGGATGCTTTCGTGGGTGAGCTCTGCCAGTTCTTCGGCGGCCACAGAACCGATTGCGTCGAGTATCAGCGCGCGGAATGTTTCTTTTCGCGCAAGATACTGAGCGCGTTTTTCTTCCACATGCGGGCCGATGGTCACCGCAAATCCGTACGCGACCGTGCAGTCAGCGAGAAGTCCGGCAATATGCGCGCTGGATATTATCAAGCCGGGCTCAAGTGATATAAGGGATTTTCCCGGGCGATTGATCGGGGCGTGGGCGATGGCCTGGCGAGGGACAATAAGCTTGCGGGCGATGTCAGTTTCTTCAACTATCGCTGCGGCCGTTGCCGCATCCAACACCGTTTTCCCTTTTGAATATCCCAACCGCGCCAGCACTGCGGGCGCGGGTATCTTCAAAAGAACTTCGTGCCGACGGTTGTCGCTCATGACGAAAATATATCAAATAATACAGCCCCGCACAAATGATTGCAACGATTCCGCATGGAAAAATCACATGGTGCCACGGTTTGCCAATTACTTGTTAAAGAGATAAAATAAGGAGTAATTTCTTTTTGCTTCGGCGCAGAGCGAGGGTTGATGAAACGATGGACGCTGGTGACTGCATTACTGCTGGTGGCTGGCCCCGGATTTAGCGCCGGAACAACAGCTGCAAATTTCCTAAAAATCGGCGTTGGCGCCAGGAATGTTGCCCTGGGCGAAACCGGTGCGACGGAAAAAGGCGTTGATGCCGCCTATTGGAATCCGGCAGGACTTGCCGTTCTCCCCTCTCCGGCTGCCGGTTTTATGCATGCCCGCCAGTTTGACGATGTCACTTTCGAACATTTTGCCTTCGCCTACCCCGGCACCTGCGGCACCTGGGGAATTTCCGCTGATTATCTGACGATGGACAATATAGAGAAGTATGACAACACGGGCACAAAAATGAATCAGTCCTATCGCCCGTCAGACATGGCTGTATCTTTGTCCTACGCGCGTATGCTCGGACGGATTCCCTGGGGCGTCAATCTTAAATATATCCGTTCGGCTATTGACGATGCGGCGGCGGATGCGTATGCCGTCGATACCGGACTTCTTTTCGACCGGTATCTGCCCAAAGATTTCAGCGGCGGATTCAGCGTGCAAAACATCGGGACATCCATGAAGTTTATCCAAGAGGCCTATCCCTTGCCGTTAAACATGCGCATGGGGCTCAGCTGGCGGGCAACCCCGCGCGTGACCATCGTCGCCGACGCCAACAAGGCGTCCGATACGGATATTGCCGGCAACGGCGGCGTCGAATACCTTTTGCCGGTCGGAAAGAACATTTCAATCGCCCCCCGCGCGGGATACAAAACCTCGGTCAAAGGCATTGACGGCATGGCAGGGATTACCGCGGGCATCGGTATTGTCGTCAACGCAATTACATTCGATTATGCGCTGGTTTCCTACGGCGATCTTGATAACGCTCAGCGCGTTTCCCTCATATACCGGTTTGCACCGACTGTCCGCGTCAAGAAAGTGATTATAAAGAAGAATCCCCCGCATATGCCTGCGGATATCTATGATGATGCCGCGACCGTACGAAAATATAATGCGCACTAAACGATCGTTTCCTCTATCTTGCAAATCAATAACTCTGGGAACATCCCTCCTCATCGGGCTGTGCGCGGTGGTCCATGCCGGTATCCTTACCGGAAGCGCCAACGGCGTCCTCGGTGAGCCGGACTATACGCACACCAGTTCCTACGGGGGAACTCAGAATGGCATGTACCATCCTTACTCTGTCGCGATAGATACAACTAATAACCGGCTCTTTGTGAGCGAATATGACAATAATCGCATCCTCTGGTGGAACAATGCATCTTCGCTGACTGACGGCGTCGGCAACGGCACGCCGGCGGACGGCGTGCTGGGTCAGGCGAATTTCATCGCCAACACATCCAACCGCGGCAACGGCACAACGCCGAGTCAAAGCTCATTTTACAACCCACGCGGCATCGCCACCGACGCGACCGGGAAACTGTGGGTTGCGGATTATTTCAATAATCGTGTCTTATGTTTCGATTTGTCTGTATCAACATTCAATGCCTGCTATGTTCTGGGCCAGGCAAATTACTCATCTGCGGTCGTCGCCAGAACTCAAACTGCGCTTACCGGACCCTACGGCGTGACGGTAGACCATGCCGGCAATATCTGGGTGGCGGACGCCATTAATAACCGTGTCCTGCGCTACAATGGTTCTATCATTGCCAGCAGCATGCCCGCTGACATTGTTTTGGGAACATCAACATTTACGGGCTTGGCGGGGTCGGGGGACATGACTGCCAATGCGCTTATCCGCCCCAGCAGCGTCAAGGTCGACGCTGCCGGCAATGTATATGTCGCCGAATATACCAATAACCGCGTCGTCCAGTTCACGGCGCCCATCAGCAGCGGCATGGCTTCGTCCGTCGTTTTGGGACAGTCAGGATATGGACTGAAAACTCTTGCAACAACACAAAGCGGTATGGTAACCCCCTATGATATTTCTCTCGACGGCAGCGGCAATGTGTGGGTTGCCATGTACCAAGTCTCCGGCACTTTCGGCTCACGGATAGTCCGGTACTCTCTGCCGTTAGCATCCGGCATGAATGCCGATTTTGTCATCGGGCAATCGGGCTTTACCAATGCGGGCTATAACCGTACCGCCGGTTCAGCGGGGGCGGCGGTAGCCAACGGATTGGCAAGACCGAACGGGATGGCGTTCGATCAATCAGGACGAATGTGGATTGCCGATAACAACAATAATCGCGTTCTCCGCTACGATCTTTCCACTTCGACACACACAGCCGGACTGGTCCTGGGACAAAATGACTTTACGCATAAACAGGAAAACCAGATAGACGGCAAAACTCTTTACAACCCTTATTCTGTTGCCGTCGATACGACTACTAACAGAGTGTTTGCCGCTGATTTAGGCGGCTGCCGGGTGCTCTGGTGGAACAATCAAGACTCGTTCACGAATGGCGCCGCCGCTGACGGGGTGTTGGGACAAAACAGTTTCACCGATTATTCCGCTAACCGCGGACTTACCGTTTCCTCAGACACATTGAACGCCTCCGCCAGGGTAATGATTGATCCTGCGGGCGATATCTGGGTGGCCGATAGCAGCAACAACCGGGTGCTCAGATATCACGGTGCATCGCTGACCAGCGGCATGCCGGCCGACCTCGTCTTGGGCCAACTAAACTTCGTGTCGAACTCTGCTGGAACAGCAACCAGCACCAGCCTTTCAGGCCCCTCCAGCGTCCGGTGTGACCGGGAAGGAACCATCTGGGTGGTGGATTCAGGATACCACCGCGTGCTCAAATACAAAAAATATTCTGATATGGCGAATACTGAGCCGGCGGTTCATGTGCTGGGCCAGTCCGTCATGACTGCCGGACTAAAGAATCGCGACAACAGTTTAACGGCAAACCAAAACAGTTTCTACCAGCCGACAGATATAGGTTTTGACATCAATAATGCCCCATGGATAGTCGATGGCAACAATAATCGGGTACTGTTATTTTCCAGCGGCACGATTACCGACGGCATGAACGCGGCGTATGTAGTCGGGCAAACAGATTTTATCGGCCATGCCGCATCGACCGCGACCCTGCAAGGACTGAACCTACCCTACGGCATTACGTTTGACCGCGATGAACGGGCATGGATTTCAGACGGCGGCAATGCGCGCATCATGTGTTACGGGCCGGTCACGGCGAATGCGCCAAGCGCGGCGGTAACGCTCGGCCAGTCAGGATTGGATCAATATTCCCTGAAAAATCCGCGAGGAATACTATCTGATCCGCAGGGTTCTCTGTGGGTCGCCGACGGGGATAATAATCGATTGTTAAAATTCAACGGACTGTCGATTGCCGGCGTCTCGCCCACCCAGGGCTCCGTCAGCAGCGGTGCAATGACTGCCGTCCTCACCGGCACGGATTTCAGCCCATCGGTACAAGTCCGCCTTGAGCGCGCCGGACAGACCGCTATTGTCTCTTCCAGCGTGACCGTAACCGGCGAAACGGGATTGTCCGCAACATTTTCTCTCACGGGCGCTACCACCGGATACTGGGATGTTGTGACATCGACGCGGGGTTTTTCCGCGCGGAGCTCCAACGCGATACTGCTGGTTTCCAGCGCAGCCGCACAATCCGATTTAAACAATGTTGTCGAAAATATACTGACATTCACCGTCGGAACCGTCCAGATCACCCTTGATATCCCCGGCGGGACATTCAACGATGCATTTACCATTGCCTGCATTGCCGGAACGCAGTCGGCGGGACTAAACCAATCCGGCTTTTTTGCAACCCCTATCGCTCTCGAAATCACCAATTCAAAAGGACTCCAGCCGCTGAGCGCCATGACCATCACCGTCGCCTACGCCGATGCCGATGTCGCCGGCATGGATGAATCAAAACTGACCATTTGCTATTATGACACGGCGCGGGCGCGCTGGATACAGGTTCCCTCAATACCGGACCCGCTCAACAATAAGATTACCGGAACGATTAATCATTTATCTTCGTTTAGGGTCTTCGCGCGGGTACCCTTGTTGACGCTCGCTGACGCCGTTGCGTATCCCAATCCCTACAAACCCGGTTCAGGAACTTCCTACGACGATTCCGTTATGGGAAAAGGCATTGTGTTCGGCAATATCACGGAGAACGCGCGGATACGCATATTCACCATTTCCGGCGAGCTGGTAAAAGATATTTCCGTTACCGGAAGCAACGGGACATGCGTGTGGGACGCCACCAACGACAACGGCGATAAAGTCGCTTCGGGCGTTTTTCAGTATTTCATCACCAACCCCGACAACAGTTCTCAAAAAGCCAAAGGGAAGATAGCGGTCATCCGCTGATTATTTTCCGAAAAGGAATACTATGAATCTACTTGCGATTATTCTCATCGTTATTGCCGGACTGCTTATTGTCGTTATAGTAGCCGGAATATTTCTTGCTCAGGCGCAGCAGCGGCAGATGTTGAATACCGCCGAGAATATGAACCGACAGCTTAACGCGGTCTCTGACATAGTAAACCGCCAGCTCAACGCCGTCACCGAGCAGATGGCGGCATCGCAAAAAACCATCGGCGACCGGCTCGACAGCGCGGTTAAAGTTGTCGCGGATGTGCACAAGGGGCTGGGAAGTTTAAGCGAAGCGTCTACCCGGATATTTGAGGTCGGCAAAGATATTTCAAAGCTCCATGACATCCTGCACGCGCCGAAACTGCGCGGCGGGTTGGGCGAGCTTCTGCTCGGCGATTTGCTGGCGCAGGTACTGCCGAAACAAAACTATGTGCTGCAAAAAAAGTTTGCCAGCGGCGAAACGGTGGACGCCGTCATACAACTCGGCCAGGGGATGGTGCCGGTGGACGCAAAATTCCCGCTTGAGAATTTCCGTAAACTGTTGGACGCGCCGGATGAAGCCGAGAAAAAAGCTCAGCGGCGAAAATTTACCGCTGATGTTAAAAAACATATCGACGCGATCGCGACCAAGTACATTCTTGCCGATGAAGGGACTTTTGATTTTGCCCTGATGTACATCCCTGCGGAAAATGTGTATTACGAAACCATCATCAAAGACGACATCGCGGGCGAAAACGCGGATATTGCCGCATACGCTCTGCAAAAACATGTCATCCCGGTATCGCCCAACTCGTTTTACGCCTACATGCAGGCCATCGTTCTCGGCTTGCGGGGCCTGCGGGTGGAGAAAAGCGCGCAGGAAATTCTTCAGCACTTGTCCCGCCTCAAAGGCGATTTCAGCCGGTTCCAGGATGAGTTCGATATCCTCGGCAAACACATCACCAACATCAAAAACAAATATGACGATTCCGCCAAACGCCTCGACAATTTCGGCGCAAAACTCGCCGTCACCACGGAAAACCACCCCCCTGATGAGCTTCCTGCCCCCCATCCCGAAATATAATGATTTTGCTGTTATATACTCTCACTATTGCGACGGATTATTATACTCAAATACATTTGCCCGAAAAGCGCAAAAGTAGTACAATAGCAACATGCCGTTGGCGGATAGTACGCCGAGACCACGGGAGTCGACGATAAAGACAGATTCTGCGTTGGCAAAAATCCTCAGTATTTTTTTCTCATTCGTTCTCCTGGGCTGCATGGAAATCGGCGCCAGATTTATTGTGTTGCCTACTGACCGCCTGCAGGAAGTACTTACCATTCTTCGCCAAGACCCCGTACTGTTGTGGCGGGTTAGAGAACGGTTGGCTGTCCCGTTTCAGGGCAGGCGCGTAAAAACCAATGAACTGGGTCTGCGTAATCCCGCCATCGCTGCCCCGATTTCATCGGCTCTCAGAGTCGTCTGTATGGGCGAATCCCTTACCTTTGGATGGGGAGTAAATGAAGAAGAGGCGTACCCCCGCGTACTTGAAAAAATATTGCAGGAACACGCCCCCAGTGACCGGCGCATCGAGGTTATTAACGCGGGGCAGGTGGGATACTCTTCATATCAGGGCCTGCAATTCTTTGAAAAAGTAATCGCACCTCTCGCCCCGGATGTCGTTACCATTCCCTTTGTAGTCAACGATGTCGATCTCTTTCGTTTTTTCCGCAACGACGGGAGAAGCGACCGGGAAGTTTTGTTGCCGAACCCCCTGCTCATGCGCGGCGAAGCCGTATTACGCCATAGCGCATTGTTTAGATTAATGACGAGAGCGGTCCATAAACTTACTACCAATGCCCCCGCAGTCGGGGCGGTGCGCGTTTCCCCATCAGAATATGAAGAAAATCTGCGGGCGTTGGTATCAGCGGCGCGCAAACGGGGGATTACGATTGTTTTTGTTAAAATCCCGGTCAATCTTCCCTCAACGCCGGCTCTTCCCGATAAAGATAAGGACCAGGCCCAGAAATTAAAAATTGCGGGACAAGCCCTGTATGCCGGCGGTGATTATGCCGGTGCCGCACGAACGCTGGAACAGGCCGCTGTCGTAAATCCGTATGATGGAACCATTTTTACCGATTTAGGAATGGCATACAAGGGGAAAAAAGATCTCGCCTCAGCACGACGCGCATGGGCGCGGGCGAAAGATTGCGAAGCGTACCGATGCCGCGAGCGCGGGGACGCATATAATGGTATCATGGACCATGTGGCGCAATCCTTGGGCGTTCCCTTAGCGGATATCGTTTCTCTTTTTTCGCACTATGCCACACAACACAGCGAGCGTCTTTTTATTGATCCGCACCTTGATCCCATCCACCCCACCCCTCGCGGGCACGAACTGATCGCCCGCGAACTGGCGAGAGTAGTTATGGAAAAACATGCGTGGTGGTTAAAAGAAAAAACGACTATATTGCACACGACACATTCGGAGGGAAAATGAACGATTTAAAAACAAACCGCGAGATTCTACGACAGATCTTAGTTCTGATTATGATCAACCGCAAATGGTGGCTACTGCCGTTTTTTGTTGTGCTTGCTTTCTTAAGCCTGTTTGTGGGTTTGGCGGGCAACCAGAGCATTCTCCCCGCTATTTACGCACTGTTTTAGTACATCGCCTGACTTGTTTGCATTGACCATCACCTGAACGATACCGCACAAACAAACAGTGTTTTAACGAGAACAAGAGGATTATTAATGAAGTTTTCGGCTCGCGCTATCTTGGTTCCCATCGGCTTTTTCCTGGTAGGATCTATTGTTTGTCTTTGCTTGCTTGAAATATCCATGCGTACCGCTGCATACTGCTACAATCACGCTCACCATAAGGACACTACGAATGCTGTCAATAAAACTGCCCCTGTCGCCGTTGCCTGTTTCGGGGATTCGTTTACCGAAGGCGGTCATGCGCCGTATAAAGAAATTTACCCCTCTCAACTGCAGGAAATGTTCAATGCTGCCGGCGAGAATGTGCGCGTTACTAATTACGGGGTGTGTGAATCAAACTCGACCCAACTATACCGAAAATTGGTACAGGTCACCAAAACTGAACATATTGATTATTTGATTCTTTTGACCGGAGCGACGAATCGATTCAATTTCACGGGATACAATGACAGTCCGGCGGCTTACTTTATCAAAGGATTGCTCGTTGCCCGTCTTGCCCATGTCTTCTGGATTTATGTCAAAGATTACGAAGCCCGCCAGTTCGCTCACCACGCCAGTTCTCCTGCCCCATCTGATGGTGAACTTTTCCGCTTATACGATGTTGATATTTTAGGGTTTAAGAGAGATTATACCCAAGGACAATTCCCCCTGATTGATGCAATACTGCAAAAACACAATATTGTTGTTGACTCCTTCGGATTATTCACGGCACAACAACTTCTCGACGCTTTTAATGAACTGCTTACCATGCCGAATCTTTCCCAGATTCTTCACAATGAAAAGGGACTCTCGACAGTTCGCCTGCACACAGAAAGCAAAGACACCATCAACATAAATAGGGACCGATTGGTCAATGTATATCCACACGCAGTGGTGGCGCTTCGCCCATTCTTTTTCGAAAGCATTGGATTAGAGAAACCTGTTTTGACCACATCGGATGGTAATCGTCCATTTTTATTCAATTTCTTGGAATTGGAAGGAAGTATGTCGATTGACACAACCCAACCCCAGATATTACAGCAATCCCTTATTCGCGAAAAATTTGTGGCAATTAGCAAAGTGATACACCAAGCGCGGTTTTCTGATGCTTTGCTGCAACTGCGCCAGCTAGTAGCCACAGACGCGAAAGATCCTCGTATGTACGCCGCTATGGGGGAATGCTATGAAGGGATGGGCGATTTTTCTTCCGCGGAACAAATGTACCGCTCGCTAATCCCCCTATCTTTGGAACATGGCAACCTTGTGCTGGGGAAATTTTATGTACGCCGGGGAAATGATGTCATGGCTGAACGATGTTTCCGTCAAACGCTTAACCACAACCCTCAAGATGGGTATAGGGAACTGGGCATGTTCTACCAGGACCGTCATAGATTTTCTGATGCGGAGAATGCTTTTAAACATGCTGCCATATATGTACCCCGTAGCGCAAATATTAATCTGATGAATCTTTACGCTGACAGTGGACGATTGGAAGAAGCAGAAACAAGATATACCGACCTTCTCGACAATAGACCTGACACTGATTTAGCGCAATTCGCTATCTATTATTACGCCCAGCATGGCAGATATGCTGATACTATTCGTTGTTTAATTCAAGCTATCGACAAGGGGGTGCATGATATGACTCCCCTTTGTTTTTTGACGAAAATATTCCCGCTGCAAAGCACATATAGTGCCAGCGATGTACTGAAAGTCATGGATCGGGCTGTCGCTCGAGAACCATTGTTGGCAAAAGAACCGACTTTCCTGAGCTACAGAAAATACTTCAAAAACTCCCGTGCATTCGAGAAAAAGCGAGACGAGTGGTTGACGAACGACCTCGAAAGTATTGCACTGTTGTGCCGGGAAAAAGGCATACCCCTTATTGTTATGAATTATCCAATCCCCTACTCTCCGATAAATAAAATATTGTTTTCTTTTGCCCACCGGAACGAATTCCCCTTCATCAATTTGGCACTGACGTTCTCGGCACTCATTGACCAATACGGCATGAGCAAACACTTCATGCCTGACCATGGCCATTGTAATATGGAAGGGAATCGCATCATAGCTAACCGTGCATTTAGATTACTACAGGCATTGCGCACGCCCTACCCCAAGAAGAAATGAACCGAAAACTATTGTTTATCCGCACCTATATTCCCGCAGGGACCGGTGGCCCGCTCCCGCCAGTGGAGCTTTTGTCTTTGGCGGCCTTCCTCTTGCGCGACGATACCGCAAAAGCCGACATAAAGATTATCGACACAGGTCTGCTTCCTGCACCTATCATTGACGCTGTCCGAGAAATACTCGCCTCTTTTGCCCCTGATATTGTCTGTTGCAGCAGCCTCCCGTGGGAAGCTGGGCTTGTCCACGCTATCGCCGCGATAGCGCGCAACCAAGCCCGCCCGCCGATGTTTCTTGTGCATGGACAGTTGCCTGCCCTGCTCGGGGAAGATCTGTTGGGTGATGTGTGTATCGATGCGGCTATCATCGGCGATGGCGAAGAAATCCTGCGAGACATTATTGCCGGTTCTATCACCGCGACAGAACTGGCACGCGTTGATGGACTGCTGTGTCGCCAAGCAGGCGTTTCCCGTTTAACGCGTGCACGAGAACCTTTACATAATCTTGATGATACCATCATCAGCCCTGAAGCATGGGCTTTGGTGGATATATATGCCTACAGCCGCCAGCAGGGATGGAATGGCTCGCTCACTGAAAAAATATACTTGCCTATCGTTACTTCCCGTGGCTGTCCCTTCGGGTGCACCTACTGCAATATCCCGGCGACTGTCGGTAAAACTTTCCGGACACGCACCCCGGAGAGCGTAGTAGCTGAGCTTTCGTCACTGCATCGCGCTTTCGGAGTCAGGGAATTCCATATTTTTGACGCCGCGTTCAATGCCAACCCGGACCGCGCCGCCGAGATTTGCCGGCAAATCATTGCCGCCGGATTACCCATTACGTTGGCCTTCCCTCACGGACTGCGTGCTGATTGTATGACCGAAGAACTAATTGCACTTCTCAGAAAAGCGGGCACTTATAAAATCGTTTATGGCATTGAAACAGCTTCGCCCCGCCTGCAGACAATGATTGGCAAGAATTTAAACTTGACGCAGACCCGTCGCGTCATTTCCGTTACCGCGCGCGAGGGGATCATCACCGGCGGGTACTTTATGCTGGGGCTACCGACAGAAACCATTGATGAAATGCGACAAACCATTGCGTACGCCGTTGATTCTGAGCTTGAAGTAGCCAGTTTTTTTAAAATGCTTGATTACACTGAGTTTCGCCGAGCGTATCGGGCTTGGGGGGATGCCCGGACCGACCAGAAATACGACCCCACTGCGTTCTCTGCGTTAACATATTTTTCACGAGACCGCGGATCTGACACGGTCCCCACCGCAACTCTTAACGCCCTGCTGGCAGAAGCTCAACGTGCATTTTACTTTCACCCGCGCCGCCTATGGCGGTTATGGCGGAAATCACACTCAAAACTTCATTTCCTAAACAATTTATTCAGCGCCGCTGTCACCATGTTTGCGGCCTACCTGCTTGTCGCCGGCTCGCGCTCCTCAGCGAAGAACACAATCGCCCCCGGATCGAAAAAAAAGAGATTTAAAGGTCTTCACTGAAAGATATATTAGATATAATTGCTGTACTAACATGATAAATCTGTTGACATAGTAAATGAACCCCCTGAAGGAAAAGTCACCCAAAACAATGTACCATCAGCAAAAATCAACATGAGGAGCATATATGCACACCATTAAAGCACTGATTGGCACCATGCGGGTTCCGTTTTTGGTATTAGCGCCGGCTTGTGTCGGCGTGGGGGTTGCAACCGCCTGCTGGCAAGTCCATGCATTAAACTGGTTACAGGTAATTATTGTTTTTATCGGCGGGCTCTCGGCCCATATATGCGTAAATGTGTTTAACGAGTATTTTGATTTCAAAAGCGGGCTTGACGCTACGACCCAACGCACGCCATTTAGTGGCGGAAGCGGCACACTGCCTGCGCAACCGGCGATGGAAAGAAATATCCTTTTGCTTGCCATAGCAAGCCTTCTCATTACTGCTTCTGTGGGTGTTTATTTTGTCTGGCTGCGCGGCTGGATGTTGTTGCCGCTCGGTATTTTTGGTTTGGTACTGCTGGTGACCTACACCATCTGGTGGGTTAACAATCCCTTAGCCTGCCTCATGGCGCCCGGCCTCGGGTTCGGCGTCCTTATGGTTATGGGCACCCATTTTTCCTTAACCGGGTTCTACAGCTGGACAGCATTCACGGCATCTCTGGTCCCCACTTTTTTGGTCAGCAACCTGTTGCTGCTTAATCAATTCCCGGATGTTGAAGCCGATAAAAACACCGGTCGTCGGCATTTTCCCATTACCATCGGACGGAAAAACAGCAGTAATCTGTACGGCACATTTCTATTAATGACCTATGTTTCGATAGCAGGTGGCGTGCTCTTGGGAGTATTGCCAATATTTTGTCTGCTGGCTCTGTTAACGGCGCCGATTGCCTGGAAATCATATACGGGCGCATATAAACATGCCGATGATGTTCCATCCCTCATTCCCTCAATGGGCATGAATGTAGTGATAAATCTTGCCACGCCGGTATTACTCGCCATCGGGCTTTTTATCGGATAACATCCGCCATAAAAAAACGGCCTTCTTCTTTCCCGTTCAAGAGAAAGTTGAAGGCCGTCTTTGTTTAAAGACAATTATTTTGTTTTGCCTTCTTGGTGGCAATGTTTCTTCATTTTCTTTTCCATCTTTTCTTTGCGTTCTGCTTTCATCTTGTCAAATTTCGCTGATTGTTCGGGAGTAAGAATCGCTTTTATGCTTGCATCGGTCGTTTCCATGTCCGCTTTGCAGGCCTCACGCATTTTCTGCATTTCCGCTTTTCTCGCCTCTGCCTTCTCCTTCATGATGGCGGATATCTTTTCTTTCTGCTCCGGCGTGAGATTCAATTCCTTGCTCATTTTATCGAGATGCTTTGCCTGCATTTTATCCATGGATTTTCCCATGCCTTTATCGCACATCTGCGCTTGGCCGCACATCTGCATGGCGTCGTCCTGCGCATACGCCAAACTGTACCCCTGCATCCCTATCACACAACCAATGGCTATCAATATTGTTTTTTTCATTGTTTCCCTCACTTTTTTCGCCCGAAACGCGTCCGGACTTAGCTGCGCGAACTTTTTGTTTGCATTTTCGGTAGCACTATTCCCCTACAAACAACATGCAACATTGTGCCTGGCAGAGCGGAGCCCGCCCCTCCTTTCGTTTCGGTTAAACCATAACTTCTATATTGTGCATTTCCACATCTTAACACCGCAAACCCATTTCCGCTTACATGAGATTAGACAATCCATTATACATAAAAGTTTCCTTAAGCTGACCTACTCCCCCTGCGCGACAATAAAGGGCATGCTTGCTAAATTGAGTTTTTAAGTTCCACTATGCTAAACCTAAGGAAAAATCAGGGTTGAAGCGCACGGTTATTTTTGATATAATTCAGCAGAGTAAAATTTGTTTCAGCTGCCGCCATCGTCTAGGGGTTTAGGACATCGCCCTCTCAAGGCGGAGATCATGGGTTCAAATCCCATTGGCGGCGCCAACCTTTAAACCGGCATTTATAACAATATTGATTGTTTTGAGTTTTTTTCTGCATTGTTTCTGACCCCTCCGTTGTCATTCCCGAGGGGGTAATCGGGAATATGGTGCTGGCGTTAGGGATTTTTAAAACCATATCCCCGATAGAACCATTCGGGGATAACAGGCGGGCAAAGCATTCGAGGTGACGGGCTGACGAGGCCTTTCGGGATGACAAGCTGACGAGATATTAGGGAATACCCGGTTTTTAGAAAGATAATCATGCAGCTTATTTCAGGGGGATGTAATGATTGACATTAAATTAATTCGCGATAATCCCGGGGCTGTCGCACAAGCGCTTGCTGCGCGCGGACAGGCATTTTTTCTTGACGAACTGCTGGCCTGGGATGGAGAGCGCCGTCTGCTTATCGGAGAGATGGATATTCTGCGAGAGAAGCGAAACACATCGGCCGGACAGGTGGGAAAACTTAAACGGGAAGGCAAAGAGTGCGCGCCGGAAGTGATTGCTGAGATGGAAGGCGTGCGCAACGCCATTAACGAGAAAGAACGCGTACTGCTTGCCCTCGAACAAAAAATAGAGGATTTCCTTTTGCGTGTCCCGAACATCCCGGACGCAAGCGTTCCGCGGGGTACCAGCGAAAAAGATAACACGGTTGTCCGTCAGATAGGAGAACCGCCCGCGTTCGATTTTAAGCCCCTGGCCCATTGGGAGCTTGGCGAAAAACTAAACATACTTGATTTTAATGCCGCGGCAAAACTTTCCGGCGCGCGGTTTACGTTGCTCCGCGATGCGGGCTGTGTGCTGGAACGGGCACTGATAAGTTTTATGCTCGACACACACCGCGCCAACGGCTATGCGGAAGTGATGGTGCCGTACCTGGTCAACCGCGCGTCCATGCGGGGCACCGGACAGTGGCCGAAATTTGAAGAAGAACTTTTTTCCTGTAGCGCCGACGAACTGTATCTGATACCGACCGCCGAGGTGCCGGTGACCAACATACACCGCGACGATATGATTGACGAAAAAGATCTGCCCAAAAAATATGTGTGCTACACTGCCTGTTTCCGCAGAGAAGCCGGATCATACGGCAAAGACACTAAAGGGCTCATCCGCAACCATCAGTTCAACAAAGTCGAGGTCGTAAAATTTGTTAAACCTGAGGGCTCATTGGCGGAACTGGAATCCCTGACACGGGATGCCGCTTCGGTTCTTGAAAAGTTAGGGCTTGCGTACCGCGTGCTTGAACTTTGTTCGGCAGACATCGGATTTTCATCGGCAAAGACCTACGACCTTGAAGTGTGGATGCCCAGCGAAAACCGGTGGCGCGAAATATCGTCCTGCTCGCTGTTTACGGACTTTCAGGCGCGCCGCATGAACACAAAAGTAAAGTATGCCGACAAACGCAAAGAATTGATCCACACCCTCAACGGCTCCGGCGTCGCCGTCGGCAGATGTTTCGCCGCACTCCTTGAGAACTATCAACAAAAAGACGGTTCGATAATAATCCCCGAAGCCCTCAGACCCTATACGAAGTTCGACCGCATCGCGGTCGGTTAACCCCGAAATTTATACTACAACAACATTAATCCCGATGAACGGTTGAAATGTGGAATGCCGGCGGCAAGTGTGCGGCAATGTATTGTTGGAAATATTCGGGAAGCGTGGGGCCGATTTTTATATTTTTTATGCCGAGATACAAGAGCGTCAGAAAAATAGCTATGGCTTTCTGGTCGTACCATGCGATATCGTATTCTATCGGCAAATCGTTGAGGTCGCTGATGTGTAATGTGGCCGCCAGTTCCCGCGCAAAGGCAATCAGGGAATAGGTGTCGCTGCATTGACCGGCGTCAAGAACCCGGGGAATGCCTTCAATTGTTCCCGGCATGTGTTTAATATACCGGTATTTGGCGCATCCGGCAGTAAGAATAATCGTATCGCTCGGCAGCGACAAGGCTTTGTCCGTGTAATAACGGCGCCGCATATCCCGTCCGTCGCATCCCGCCATAACAACGAACTTTTTTATTTTCTCCCGGTGTATCAGATCAATGATCTTTTCTTTGTGCGCGCCCAGATATGCATGGCCGAACCCGTGCGGGAAATCCGGTTCGTTCAACGATTCAGGCGGAAAACATTTTTTTGCCCGCGCGATAACTGCCGAGAAATCTTTTTTTCCGTTGAATTCCCCCATATGAGGAACTCCCGGATAGCCCGCAACGCTTGCGGTAAATATCCGGTCGGCATATGCCGGCTCAACCGGGACTATGCAATTTGATGTCACCAGCACCGCACCGTTGAAGCGGGCGAATTCCGTCGTTTGCTGCCACCATGCGTTGCCGTAGTTGCCCACAAGATGCGGATATTTATTAAAAAACGGCAAACTGTGAGCTAAAATCATTTCGCCGTTGGTGTAGACATCAACCCCGGCGTCAACCGTCTGGTCGAGCAGCATCTCAAGGTCTTTAAGCTCATGTCCCGATACCAAAATACCCGGTCGCGTGCCGACGCCGGCATGAACTATGACCGGTCCGGGTGTGCCGTATGCCTGGGAGTTGGCGCGGTCGAGCACATCCATCGCCAACAGCGTGAACTTGCCCGCCTCCATCACCATGTTCATCAATATATCTTTATCGGTTTCCTGCGCGGCTGCGTTTAAGGCGCGAAACATAAAATCAAACAATGCGTCATCGTAAACATTCAATATTGCCGCATGATAGGTATATGCCGCCATTCCTTTTAGCGCGTACGTGATTATTTCGCGGAGCGACCGCAGGTCGGGGTCGGCTGTTTGCAGGATACCTATATCCAAACTTTTGCGGAAGAATTCTTTATCGGTAGACGGCGTCCATGTGGCGCACTCAGGAAGGGCGGTCGCAAGCACTCCGGCATGCGAGCGCAGTGTTTCACGCAGAGCAATAACTTTTTTTGAGTAATCAATAATGCGGCTGGCATCGAAATTGGTATTGGTTACTGTAGCAAACAGACATTCAGCGGTAATTACCCCTGCTGTGCGCTTTTCAACCATGCTTCCCGCGTAAAACGACATCCCTTTGAGCAGCCAAATAAGCAGATCCTGCAGGTTGGCGGTCTCGTCTGATTTCCCGCACACGCCCAGAGCCGTGCACCCTTTTCCGCTCCCTGTTTCCTGGCACTGATAACAAAACATATTCATGCTGACACCGCACTTGATATTGGCATGCCCACATTATAGGGGTTTAACAGGCGGGAGTCAATGCACTGACGCTTACACAAACCCCCTCTTGACAAACTCTTGGCAGGGTGGTATAATTGGCACTCATTGCGAAAGAGTGCTAATTAAATAACTTTTGTCATTGTTTCGACGAATGGAGGGGTCCCATGAATACCAACAAACTAACCATTAAAGCCCAGGAAGCGCTGGCCGATATGCAGACCATTGCCGGTGAGCATCAACAGCAGGAACTGGCTCCGGAACATCTTTTGGCGGCACTACTCAACCAGAAGGACGGCGTGGTGCCGGCAATCACCGAAAAAATGCAGTTAACCGCTGTGTTGAAAAAGAATATAGAAGAAGAGATTGCCAAACGGCCGCAGGTTTCAGGGGGACATGCGTATCTGTCTTCCGCGCTTGAAAAAGTTTTCTCCGCCGCGGAAAAAGAGGCGAAAAAACTCAAAGATGATTTTGTGTCTGCGGAACATTTGCTGTTGGGCATCATGGATGAAGGAACATCCGCCGCCGCGGTACTGCTCAAAAAGAACGCGGTAAGCAAGGACCAGATACTGCAGGCGCTCGTTGCCATTCGCGGAAGCCAGCGCATTACGGACCAGAACCCCGAGGATAAATATCAGGCGCTTGAAAAATACGGCCGTGATTTGACCGACCTCGCCCGCAAAGGAAAACTCGATCCGGTGATTGGCCGCGATGAAGAGATACGGCGCACCATCCAGGTGCTGGCGCGGCGGACAAAAAACAATCCCGTACTGATAGGCGAGCCGGGCGTCGGTAAAACCGCCATCGTCGAAGGGCTTGCTCAGCGCATCGTTTCCGGCGACATTCCGGAAACGCTCAGAGACAAACGGGTTATCGCCTTGGACATGGGCGCACTGATTGCCGGCGCAAAATACCGCGGCGAGTTTGAGGACCGGCTTAAAGCCGTGCTCAAAGAAATACAATCCTCTGAAGGAAAAATAATCCTTTTTATTGATGAACTCCACACCATTGTCGGCGCGGGAGCGGCTGAAGGTGCGGTCGACGCCGCCAACATGCTTAAGCCCATGCTCGCACGCGGCGAACTGCGGATGGTCGGCGCGACCACCCTCGACGAATACCACAAACACATTGAAAAGGACGCGGCGCTGGAACGCCGATTCCAGACGATAACGGTCGGCGAGCCCACCGTTGACGACACTATCGCCATTTTGCGGGGGCTCAAGGAACGCTACGAAGTCCACCACGGCGTGCGCATTAAAGACACGGCCCTGGTCGCGGCGGCAACGCTCAGCGCCCGGTATATCACCGCCCGGTTCCTGCCGGACAAAGCCATCGACCTTATCGACGAAGCTGCCAGCCGTCTGCGCATAGAAATTGATTCCCTGCCGCAGGCGCTCGACATAGTGGAACGAAAGATTTTGCAGTTGGAGATCGAGCGCCAGGCAGTGCGCAAAGAGACCGATACCGCTTCAAAAGAGCGGTTACACAAGATGGAAAGTGAGCTGGAGGAGTTGCGCGGTCAATCGGCAGTCATGAAAGGGCACTGGCTTAAAGAAAAAGACGCCATCGGAAAGATCCGCGCTATAAAAGGGCTCTTGGAGACGCTGAAACTGGACGAACAACGCGCGGAACGACAGGGTGACCTGGATAAAGTCGCTGAGATTCGCTATGGAAAAATCCCCGAGAATCAGCGGAAACTGGAAGAAGAGAATAAGATTCTTTCCGGCGTGCAGGGTGAAACAAAAATGCTTAAAGAAGAAGTAGATGAAGACGATATCGCCGCCGTGGTCGCCACATGGACCGGCATCCCCGTTACCCGGATGATGGAAGGCGAGATTGCGAAACTACTAAAAATGGAAAACCGCCTGCATGAGCGAGTCGTCGGGCAGGATGAAGCGATTACCGCTATCGCTGACGCCGTGCGCCGGTCGCGGTCGGGCTTATCGGACCCCCACAAACCCGTGGGATCATTTATTTTTCTGGGGCCGACGGGCGTGGGCAAGACGGAAGTGGCGAAAGCGCTGGCCGAATTCCTATTTGACGACGAAAAAAATCTTATCCGCATCGATATGTCGGAATACATGGAAAAACACGCGGTATCACGCCTGGTCGGGGCGCCCCCGGGCTATGTCGGATTTGAAGAAGGCGGACAACTGACCGAAGCCGTACGCCGCCGCCCGTACGCGGTAATCCTGTTCGACGAAATCGAGAAAGCGCATCCGGAAGTGTTTAATATTCTCCTGCAACTGCTGGACGACGGGCGCTTGACCGACGGGCAGGGACGCACGGTTGATTTCAAGAATACCGTTGTTATTATGACTTCAAACATCGGCTCCAACTGGATTCAGGAATCCGCCGATTACAATGATATGAAAAAAAAGGTCAACGAAGCCCTGACCGCGCATTTCAGGCCAGAATTTTTAAACCGGATAGACGAAATTATCATTTTCCGTCGGCTGGCTGCTGAACAACTGCAGGGTATCATCGACATACAGCTCGCCGCAGTCCAGAAACGCCTGGCAGACCGCAAGCTAAACCTTGTCCTGACAAAAACCGCCCGGGCATTTTTGGCAAAAGCAGGGTACGACCCGGCATTCGGAGCCCGACCGCTGAAACGGTCAATCCAAAACCTGCTGCTTAATCCCTTATCGGCGAAACTAATAGCCGGCGAGTATGCGCAAGGCGACACCATTGCGGTTGATAGCGCCCGCAAAGACGGCGTCGAGACCTTAGTCTTCAGTAAATAAATTTTGTGTGTTTTTTAGAGGACCGCCGCGGGGTTTTGCGTGTGATTACATCATGTGGCATTGTTGCTGCTATGATGTATGCTTGCTTTTCTTGTTGTTTTTCCTGATGGGGCTTTTCTTGGAGCCGTTGTCTTCACGAATCAGTTCTTTTGTTCGCTCGCCCGTTACTATCATTTTCCCGCTCTTTTGATGTCCGTTGATATCGGAAATCAAATAAAAATACTCGCCCACGCCGACATTGACATCATTATCATTTTTCCCGTCCCAGGTGGCTTTATGGCTCACGCCATCGTTCCCGGCAGTTCCCGGCCTGATACTTTTCACCAATTTACCGGACATATCAAATATCCGTATCACTGCATCCTTGGGGATATGTTTGAAATGCAGGGTTCCGGTTTCTTCAGTCGAAAAATCAACCGGGTTCGGATACACGGCAATGCCGGACAAAGGACGCCCTCCCAGCCCCGTCTTAAAGGCGTATCCCATGGACAGCATATGCGACCCGCCTATGTCGCCATACATGCCGAACGCATAATCAAACTTCATTTGTTGCCAGGTAATGCCTAATCCGAGATGTATACCAGAAATTCCGCCTGTCTCAGGACGGGTATTAAAGCCATCCCTGATAACCATTCCTTTTGCGATTCTGTTCTCCATGCCGACGCCAAAAGACGGTTTACCGGACGGCGGGTAGTCCGCGTCCACGGCAATGCTCATAAACTGTTTGGGAAGAACTATGCTGCACCCTAATTTCACATTGCTCGGTAAATCATTGCCTTTTATCTGACCGCCCATATTTTGAACTGCCATCCCCATGCGGAACATATCCGTAAAAAAATAGCTGGCGCCGACATCGCCGGCAAACCCCGAGGCAGAAACGACATCTATTGTCTGATTGATGCTCTTGGCACTGAATCCTAATGCTAATTTTCTGCCTATTTGTTTACCCCATCCGAACAAAACAGCGTACTCCATGCTGCCAAATGTTTGTCCGGTGGCTTGATAGTTCCCTGCAATATCTTCCGTGGTCTTGGCAATATCCCCCGTATAGAGCGATAGCGCACCTGCGGAAAATGTGCCATAGGCGGTCGGTTCAGCATATGCCATGTAATCATATTTTATGTCCTGAACATACTCCATATGCGTAAAGTCCACCACGGTTTTTTGGAGCCGCCCCAGATTTGCCGGATTCCAATACAGAGCATAGCCATCGATGACATCAGCCACGCCGGTTTCTCCCATCCCTGACGCTCGGGCGCCCGGGCCGATGGCCAAAAATTGAGCCGCAGTTGACCCCGTTCCCTTGGCATACGCCAAAGAACTTATGACGGCAATAATCACTGCGGCGATACGAAAACTTTTCATTTTACTACCCCGATTTTGCCGGTTTTTTTGTGACCGGGTTCATCGGTGATTAGATACAGGTACAATCCCATGCTGACACCGTCACCATCCTCGTTTTTTCCGTTCCATTCGGCCCTGCCGCTGATACCATCGTTTTCTGCCGTCCCGGGCTTGAGAGTTTTCACCAATCCGCCGGTCACATCGAATATCTGTACCTTTGCGCTATCGGTGAGATTGTCAAACTTTAACTTCCCGCGAACCGCTGTCTCAAAGCAAACCGGGTTCGGATATACAACAACACCGGACAAATCTGTCACTGCATTGGAAAGCGATGAGCCCGTATATGCTTTCAGACATACATTGGTATTGGTGTAAACAGTAGTAATATCACCCCATGCAGCGCCATCATGACTGATATAACTTTGCCCCGCAGCGGCAGTTGGACTGCTATAGCCGGAGATAGGATATTCCAGAGGGATGGGATAAGCGTACCCGGGGGTGGTCATTTTTACCACAACGCAAAAGGTCCGGTTGGCGCTGATAGGGATCGAGGAATCAAGCCGGATGGTATGATATCCGGTGACGGGAATCGTTCCGGTTTTTTTTCCTAATAATCCCGAAAACGACGACCCGCTAAAACTGTCATACACATATATCTCATAGGTTGCGTCCATCGCCGTAGAATAAAAACCTACTGCATCTAACTGGTCATTGGAAGTTGCTGTAAAAACATTGGCGAACCACCCGGTAGTAGAGGAATACCCGGCCGCCGTACTCATGCCCAGCGGATCATACTGATATATGTGTTGATAGTTCCCATTTCTTTCAAAAACCGCGTTATCGGTGCCTATGTTAGTATCATAATAGGAAACATAGAAATAACCGGCATTGCCCCAGCTTGACCCCCAACTGTTTTTGACGATAAAGGCGCCATTGCCCGGCGGAACCGTGGAAAAATTTGTTTTATCATAATTGTCATCCCATCCGACTAACGCTACGCCATGATTGCTCACTGCTGTACCGCTGTAATAATATGCGGCATTGATTGGGTTGTAATATGTGGCACCTATATTCATGTATATAGAGGTCATAACAGCGCCTACATCGGTAATCATTTGCTTTATGTTGTCGTTGTCCGACACACTACTTCTGTCCGGGATAAAGAGTGCTTCTTGCACATGTGCTTGTACTGCTGATCCTGGGGGAGACCCGCCCTTGTTGGGATAGGGATCGTCGGATTCATACACCGGCCCGCCCCATCTGGTGAGATATGCCGTTGACATCCCATACGTACCGCCGCCGTCATAGCCAAGATCGAACCCGGAGAGATTTACAAGATTGTTTTCTGAAAAATCTTGTGTGTCGAGGGGTAAAAAATATGATTCCAATGCGCTGTAGGTGGCGAATGCCCAGCAGGTATTGTAAGCGCCCTGATCTCTAATCGGGGTAACCTTTCCCTGGCTGCGCAGATCATACGACGCAAGGTACCCGAGGGGCGCAGGTAGGCCATTGAGCCGTTTCGCCATGCGTTTCCCTCTGGTGTGGGAAAAATCTACCGGCGAAGGAATTAATCCTGAAGCATGATTATTTGTTGACTGTTTTGGTGCTTTTCCCTGCTGCATGTCGATCAAATAATTTTTGAACCCCGCGCTGACAGGGGCGCACTGCATGTCGGCATATGCAAACATACCTGGCCCCATCAGTACAATCATAATAAAAGAGATGGCTTTTTTCTTCATGGTTTCATTCCGCTTTTTTCCCCATCTCCTGCATCCCCTTACCTGACATGTCGGGATGTCCGCGCCCTTGAAAGAATTTACATGTATCTTTCCGTACATCTTGACCTACTGCGTGCGACTAGTTTAGCTATTATAATGTATATATCCTCAGGCGTCAAGAATTAAAAATAAGCGCAAATTATCCGATGTGCTGTTTTGTGCGTGGCCCCCCAATATGACCGGCGCCGCAGTGTGTTCGGGATGGTTATATGCCGTACTTGCGAGTGGCTGACTTAGTTAAATTTCCGTAGTTGAGGAAAACCGTTACTTCGCCGTTTGCTTTATTCTCGCGGCTGCGGTAATTCACGGAAACCAAATTCTGCATCAGATACAAGATATAGGTAAACTGCGTGGTCAGCTCCGCCGAAGTCGGCGATGTTATAAACCGGCCGTTAGTCGTGGAAGTAATGAAATTGAGCGTGGTGGCATCGACGCCGAAGCCGAGCCCGATGATATGCGCCGCAACACCCGTTTTGTTAACTTCATCCGCAACATTTTCTTGAGTGCGAAATAAGATACTCGCATTTTCCTGCCCGTCGGTTAGGACCAGTATGAATTTGCGCCCGGTCCGGGAGCGAAGCTCCTGGGCAGCAAGGCCGATTGCATCAAATAACGCGGTGTTACCGAACGCGGGAGGCAAATCAATGATTGATTTAAGCAGGGGCTTGCTGGTGGTAAACCCCACGCTGACGTTCGCCGTCGATGAAAAATCAATGATCTCCGCAGCATCCCCGGCCCCCAGATTGTCGATAAATTGTTTAGCGGCGGCGTTGGCATCGTCGGTCGCTGTGCCCGCCATGCTCCCGCTGCGGTCCATACAGATGGACACTGACAACGGCTCATCGAGCTTGCTGACGCCGGTTAAGACAGAGGGATTATTGTTGTCTATAACGGTAAAATTGCCAATCTTAAAATCGGTCAGCGCGGTTCCGCTTTGGTCCGTCACCAAAACGAACACGCGCCCTTCGGGGAATGTGCGGCTATCATACTGCGGGCACTGCATGGAAACTGCGGTTGTCCCGCTGGCGGGCAGGGAAAGCACCGGGTCTTTTTTCCGGTCACAGCCGGAAAACATCATTATCGCCGCAATAAGAAAAACTCCGCTGTTCTTTATCACTGGTTGAACCACCAGGCAACGCCCAGGTGAATACTGGTGTTCACTGTAAAGTATTCGCGCGAGGCGTAAACAAAATGTGCACGCGCTTCCGGCACCAACTCAAGGGAGTTGCTGATTTTATATCCCCATCCGGCGGAGAGCGACACTCCGGGGGAATAACTGATATTTGACCGGGCGCCCGTAGCCGGGGTGTCGATGCGTATCCAATCGGCATATCCGCCAAAACCTATCCCGGCAAACAATGATGATGTGCACGAATCGTTCACGGGGAAAAAAAATACTTGGCTCAGCGCAATGTCAAACATGTCTTCAGTCGTACCATACACGCCCGCCGGGAGTACCATCGGAAAATAGTCGACCGACACGCGCCAAGCGTAGCGAGACCACCAGTGACCCCCCAGCGAACCCTGGGGAATGTAGAAATCGGCGCCGAAATACGGTGAGCTCCCGTAGCTGGGGAATCCTGATTGCAAAAGGTTTGTGCCGGCGTTGACAGACATGATATACGAGCACTGTTTACCGAGAACACCGGGTGATTGGCGACAAAAAGCAGGACTGGAGAGAAAAAGAAAGACGCAGACAGCAACGGCGCTTGCAAGAGATGCAGATATCTTCATCGGTAACTTATTTTTGCATAAAATTTATTGTCTGTCAAACGGCGGGCGGCAGGTTGAAGTGCGGATTGTACTTATGATATAATTTTATGAGTATTATGCGATTGCAAGAAAGGTGTCACTGCAATGAATATAACGCACCACATCATTAACAACCATTTGCTGTCGGGGACCATGGAAGTCGGCCGGGAAATAGGGTTGCGCATTGACCAGACCTTGACGCAGGATGCGACGGGGACGATGGCGTATCTGCAATTTGAAGCGATGGGTATTGCGAAAGTGAAGACGGGACTGTCCGTCAGTTATGTTGACCACAATACCCTGCAGACCGGCTTTGAGAATGCCGACGACCACCGCTTTTTGCAATCGATTGCCGCAAAGCATGGTATTCATTTTTCACGACCGGGCACCGGGATATGCCATCAGGTCCATCTCGAACGCTTCGGCATACCGGGCCAGACGCTGATCGGGTCCGATTCGCATACGCCGACCGCCGGAGGGTTGGGCATGCTCGCCTTCGGAGCTGGCGGGCTCGATGTGGCGTGCGCGATGGCCGGCCAGCCATTTTATATAACCATGCCGAAAATCGTCGAAGTGCATCTGACCGGGAAACTCAAAGACTGGGTCAGCGCAAAAGATGTTATCCTCGAACTCTTGCGTCAGCTGTCCGTAAAGGGCGGCCGTGGTAAGATATTTGAGTTTTCCGGACCGGGCGTCAAAACCCTCAGCGTACCCGAACGGGCTACCATCACCAATATGGGCGCGGAACTGGGCGCGACAACATCGATTTTTCCGTCAGACGAAGTAACAAAACACTTTTTTGCGCAACAAAAACGCGCAAGTTCATGGAAGGAATTAGTGCCCGGCCCTGCGGCAACATACGACGAAAAAATCACGATTGACATGGGCGCCCTTGAACCGCTGATTGCCCTGCCGCACAGCCCGGACAATGTCAAAAAAATAAAAACTGTTGCCGGAACTGCGGTTCAACAAGTGGCGATAGGGTCATGCACCAATTCATCGCTGGCCGATTTAATGCTAGTCGCGCATATGCTTAAAGGAAAGAAAGTTCACCCGTCGGTTTCCCTCGTTATTTCGCCGGGGTCTCAGCAGGTGCTGGTTATGCTGGCGCAATCCGGCATGTTAGCGGACATCATCGCCAGCGGCGCGCGGATTCTGGAATGTGCCTGCGGGCCCTGCATCGGGATGGGGCAGGCACCGTCGAGCGGTGCCGTATCTTTGAGAACATTCAACCGCAATTTCGAAGGGCGCAGCGGCACCAAAGACGCACAGGTGTATTTATGTTCCCCGCATGTCGCCGTTGCCGCCGCACTGGCCGGAGAAATAGTTGACCCCCGGAACTTTTTTGGCGCCGAGCCCTCAATTCAGGTGCCCTCAACCTTTTTTGTTGACCAATCCAGTATCTATGCGCCATCAAAAAGCCCAACGAAAACTGATATTCACCGGGGACCGAACATCACCGCATTGCCGCTGTTCCCGCCGATGGCTGACCGTATCGCTGGGACAGTGTTGTTGACGGTAGGCGATAATATCACCACAGACCATATTATGCCGGCGGGAGCAAAAGTTTTACCCCTCCGGTCTAACTTGCCGGCCATTGCCGAGCATACCTTTGCCCCCGTAGACAAAGATTTCGCCGCTCGCGCAAAAAAAGCGGGAGGCGGTGTCATTGTTGCGGGCGACAACTACGGCCAGGGCTCTTCGCGTGAGCACGCCGCGCTGGCGCCCCGTTATCTGGGCGTCACAGCGGTGATAGCCAAATCGTTTGCGCGGATACATCTGGCAAACCTCATCAATTTCGGCATTGTGCCGTTGACCTTTGCCAACCCTGCCGACTATACGACCATCGAACAAGGCGCCGTACTGGAAATGAACGATTTAATGGCAACCATAAAAAATAACGGTGCAATAAAGGCCTCGGTTGCGGGAACAAAAAAAGTTATCCTCCTGCAATTGTCGTTAACCGACCGGCAAAAAGAACTGTTGTTCGCCGGCGGACTGCTTAACTGGATTAAAGCGCAGTCGCCGGAAAAAAAGTGAGGGCTTGTTATGGAAGATATTAAGCAATCAGTAGTCCGTCAGGCAATGGCGGCAAAAACGGCAAGCAGGAAACTTGCCCTGCTATCCACTGAACAAAAAAATGCCATTCTACTGGCAATGGCTGACGCGCTGGACGCGCAGAAAGAAAACATTATTTTTCATAATGAAATTGATGTTGATGCCGCCAAAGAAACGGGGTTGGCGGCGGCGTTAATCGACCGTTTAACGCTCACTGAGCGGCGCATCAGCGAAATGGCACAGGGGCTGCGCGCGGTGGCTGCGCAAGCTGATCCCATTGGCGGAATTGTTGAGGATTGGACGCCGCCTTCGGGCATTCATATCACCCAGGTGCGCGTACCGCTGGGCGTAATCGCCATGATTTATGAGTCCCGCCCGAATGTGACGGTAGATGCGGCAGGATTATGCTTAAAAGCGGGCAACGCCGTTATTTTACGCGGCGGTTCTGAAGCGATCAATTCAAACCATATGCTCATTAAAATTATTACGGTTGCCGCGGCGGCGGCGGGACTCCCTGATGGAGCCATACAGTTTATGGAAACTACTGACCGACAGGCGGTCGCCGAAATAATAAAGCTCGACCAGCTGATAGACCTCGTTATTCCCCGCGGCGGAGAAGAAATGATTCGGGACATACGGCAAAACGCAACCGTCCCGGTTCTTGCGCACGGCAAGGGCTTGTGCCACACCTACATTGACAAAGCGGCCGATGCGGCTATGGCGAAAAAAATTGCCGTAAACGCCAAATGCCAGCGGCCCGGCGTTTGCAACGCCATGGAAACACTGTTAGTACATGCAGATATCGCCCCACGACTGTTACCGGAACTGTTTGATTTGTATGTTCAGGCGGGTGTAGAAGTACGCGGCGATAAAAGCGCGAGGGCCATCGTTCCGGCAATGAAGGAAGCCACTGAAGTTGACTGGTCAACAGAATATCTGGAACTGATTTTATCAATAAAAATCGTTGCCTCCCTTGATGACGCTATTCATCACATCAACCGGCACGGCTCCGGCCATTCTGAAGCGATTATTACCGGCGACTCCGAAGCCGCACGGCGATTTCTCAGCGAAGTGGATGCCGCGGCTATTTTTCACAACGCATCCACCCGCATGCACGACGGCTCGGTATTCGGGCTGGGAGCGGAAATCGGTATTTCAACCCAAAAACTCCACGCCCGCGGCACCATGGGCGTCAAAGAGCTGACAACAACAAAATACCTCGTATACGGCACGGGCAATATCAGAGAATAGCGGGCATGTATAGCTTCTAACAACTCGCTTAACTGAGAAGATACGCATATCGCTATTTGCAATCGTGCACTATTTGTTATAAAATGAATTTCGCTATGAAAAAGTGGTGTCTGCTTATATCATTCTTTATGATTTTCCCGTCGCTCTGTCTGTGTATGCAAACGCAACCCCTGATTAGCGATTCAGGGTGTGTGAGCTACTTAGAATCAGAAGACAGCTCTGTTTCTATTGTTATCCCTGGATTAACAACCCCCTTACTTGAAAAAACTTCCTGTGTTTATTGCGATACTGTGCCTGAATATACGCAATTCATCAATACCATTGACCCCCCTCCTGTAATCATCTAGTACATTCCCAAGATTAAGCTTGATTTTGCAACAATACCATTCTTTGTTTTTCTATGCGGCCACTCCGCATGGTTTTATCTGTACCTGAAAAATTATTACTAAAGAGACTATCATGACTATCACTGCACAAACAGCACCGTATCAGGGCCTTACAAAAACCGAAGCCGAAGCTCGGCTTGCTGCAAACGGCTATAATGAACTCCCGTCTGCAAAAAAAAGGAATATTTGGCTTATTGCTTTTTCCGTGCTCAAAGAGCCGATGTTCCTTCTTCTAGTGGCCTGCGGTGCCATATATATGATACTGGGCGATGTGCAGGAAGCTCTGATACTGCTCGGATTTGTTTTTGTCATCATGGCAATAACATTTTATCAGGAACGGAAAACGGAAAGAGCGCTTGAAGCATTGCGTGATTTATCAAGCCCGCGGGCATCGGTTATTCGGGATGGAATGAAACTGAAGATCCCCGGCAGAGAAGTCGTGTGTGGCGATATTATAATACTATCTGAGGGAGATAGAATCCCTGCTGATGCTGTCATACGGGAAGCATTAAACCTCTCGGTTGACGAATCGCTCTTGACAGGAGAGTCCGTCCCTGTATCAAAATACCCCGCTGAAACAAATACCCATACGGGTGAAGCCGTTAAACCCGGCGGGGACAATCAGCCGTATGTATTTTCGGGGACTCTTGTTGTTTCAGGCCAAGGATATGCAACAGTTCATGCTACCGGCGTTCATGCCGAAATTGGCAAAATAGGCAAATCACTACAATCAATAGAAGAAGAAGATACCCTCCTTAAGAAAGATGTTTCGCGGACCGTTAAAATTGTCGGCATAACTGCCGGGCTCCTTTGTTTGATTGTCATAACGGTCTACGGGTTGACGCGGGCTGACTGGATAGGCGGTTTTCTTGCGGGGCTTACGCTTGCAATGGCAATGATACCTGAAGAATTCCCCGTTGTGCTTACGATATTTCTTTCATTAGGTGCCTGGCGGATATCCCAAAAAAGGGTTTTGACCAGAAGAATCCCCGCAGTTGAAACGCTCGGCGCCGCAACGGTGCTGTGTGTTGACAAGACAGGAACGCTCACCATTAATAAAATGAAGGTCCGGAAACTCTGTGTACATGAAGTACTATACGACACAATCATTACCAACAATAAAGAATTGCATGAGAACTGTCATGCGATTGTTGAATATGGGACGCTGGCAAGCCAATCTGACCCGTTTGACCCGATGGAAAAAGCAATCAGGGAGCTAAGCGATATATACCTAAAAGATACGGACCATGTGCATTATGATGGGGAAATGGTACAGGAGTATTCTTTGTCAAAAAACCTGCTTGCTATGTCCCGTGTTTGGAAACGCCAGGGAAGCGCAGACTACATCATAGCGGCAAAAGGCGCGCCGGAGGCAATTGCTGATCTTTGCCATTTAGATGCGCAAGCAATGGCAACGCTCAAACTATCCATAGAAAAAATGGCTGATGAAGGATTGAGGGTTTTAGGCGTTGCCTGGGCGCATTTTAAACCGTCCGTTCTCCCCAAAGAACAGCATGGGTTCGATTTCAAATTTGAAGGCCTCATCGGGCTTGCGGACCCTATTCGCGAGCAGGTCCCGGCTGCAATAAAGGAATGCTATCAGGCAGGGGTGCGGGTGATAATGATAACCGGTGATTACCCGGGCACGGCAAGAAATATCGCTTCCCATATAGGCCTTAAGAATATTTCTAGTTGTGTCACCGGACCCGAGCTTGACGCTATGAGCGACAGCGATCTGGCGACACGAGCAAAGGATACCAATATTTTTGCCCGGGTTGTTCCTGAGCAGAAGCTGCGCATTGTCAATGTCTTAAAAAGTTCGGGTGAAATTGTTGCCATGACGGGCGACGGCGTCAATGATGCGCCGGCGCTGAAATCGGCACACATCGGCATAGCCATGGGCGGGCGAGGCACGGATGTGGCCAGGGAATCGTCCTCGCTTGTTTTATTGGACGATGATTTTATGTCCATCGTCGCGGCTGTCAGGATGGGCAGGCGCATTTTTGATAATTTGAAAAAAGCGATTTCTTACATACTGGCGATACATGTTCCCATCGCGGGGTTAAGCCTGTTTGCGGTTATCTTCAAATGGCCTTTAATACTTTTTCCCATTCATGTAGTATTTCTTGAGCTCATCATTGATCCTGCCTGTTCGTTGGTGTTTGAAGCAGAAAAGGAAGAAAAAGGCGTTATGTCCCGACCACCGAGAAATATTAAAGAACCGCTTTTTTCCCTTGCTACGGTAGCGTATAGTTTAGTGCAGGGATCGGTTCTCCTCTTGGTCGTTGCCGGCGTATTTGTCATTTCACAACAACTGGGCGAAAGCGTTGAAACAGCGCGTGCCCTTGCGTTTACGACATTGATTGTCGGAAATCTTGGCTTAATTATATGTAACCGGTCATGGGTTCTTGCTCTTCCGGCTATCATTCGGCAGAAAAATCCGGCTTTGGTATGGATAACAACGGGTGCGGTTATTTTTATGCTGCTCAGCATTGAAGTTCCTTTTTTAAAAAATCTTTTCAAATTCGGCACACTCCATGCCGTTGACTTAGGATTATGTTTCGTTGCCGGCGTGACCAGTGTCCTGGCGTTTGAAATGATAAAAGCACTACGAAGACATCAAAGAAATAACACTATATAGGAGCATATATGCCGACTGCGAGCTGGGTTTTTTTCAACATATTTGTCATCATTTTGCTTTTGTTAGATCTTGGCGTATTCCATAAAGGCAACCGTGTCATAAGCATAAAAGAGTCATTGGTGTGGAGCATCGTCTGGACAGCAGTTGCCGTGGCTTTCAATGGCGGGCTCTATCTATTGAGCGGTAGTGAAAAGGCTCTTGAATTCTTAACCGTGTATATCGTTGAACGGTCTTTAAGCGTTGACAACATATTTGTGTTTATACTGGTATTTTCATATTTCAGGGTCAGGCCGGAATATCAGTATAAAATACTCTTCTGGGGGATAATCGGCGCGCTGGTCATGAGAGCTCTTTTTATCATTGCGGGCGTTGCCTTAATAGCGCAGTTTCACTGGTTGATATATATATTCGGCGGTTTGCTGGTTTATATCGGCATTAAGATGTGGTCCGGCGACAACAAGGAAATACATCCGGAAAATAATATAGTACTAAAGATATTTAAAAAACTTGTCCCCGTGACTGACGAAAATCCGGATGGCAGCTTTATTGTCACCAATGGCGGCAAATATTTTGCAACCCCTCTTTTTCTGGTACTTTTGGTTATTGAAACAACGGATATTATATTTGCCGTTGATTCAATCCCGGCGGCACTGGCAATTTCAACGGATTCATTTATCATTTACTCAGCCAATGTGTTTGCGATATTGGGACTGAGAGCTCTATACTTTGCCGTGGCAGGGTGTATGGGTATGTTTAAATACCTACAGCACGGGCTCGCGATAGTGCTTTCATTTGTGGGCGTTAAAATGTTGCTCACGGATATCTATAAAATTTCTATATCGGTTTCGTTGGGATTTATAGCATGTGTCATTGGCGTTTCTATTATTCTTTCATTTATCCACAATAAAAAAGAGGCCCATTATGCGCAGTAAAAAATTAGTGCCGCGTATTGTCATCGCTTTACTATGCGGGTTCTTCGCTGTCAGTTTATATATCATAGGAACCGCTTTGATGATCAGGTAATGCAACAATTCTGACAGAATGGGAGGCGAGACATGAACAGCATGGCAAGAAGGATAGAAGATCAATTCTTTTACAAAATGGACCAAGAATTACTCAGGGAGCAAAAAGCATTAATGCAGATGGAAAAAACAAAAAAAGAGATTAAAGAAGTTTCCGGAATACACGATGAAGGCGTTTTACTGAAACTGGTAGCGCTCAACATCCGACCTGAAACCGTGGTTTCCCTGGCACTCATCCCTTTGGTGGAAGTTGCGTGGGCGAACGGGTCGATAGGCAAAAAAGAAAAAGCTGCGACACTGACTGCCGTTAACAGATTGGGCTGGGCAAAAGAAAGCATCGATTATACTCTGCTGGAACGCTGGCTGGAACATAAACCTGACCTCTCTTTACTAAGAGCATGGATTGATTATGTCGGACACATATGCACAAAAATGAATGGTGATGAGATTACGAAATTGAAAACAGAGATAATGTCGAATGCCAGAATGATTGCAAATGTAAGCGGCGGCATATTGGGCATAGGAAACATATCCCGCCAGGAAAAGGAAATTTTGATGATTATTGAGAATGCTTTTGTAACTGCTAACGGAGGGGAATAATGTTTGAAGCGATTGTAGAAGTTTTGCTTCATGGTGACCAGTATTTGAATGTTTTTGTCAATCATTACGGCTTTTGGTCCTATGTAATCCTTTTCTTAATTATTTTTATTGAAACGGGGTTAGTGGTGATGCCGTTCTTACCGGGCGATTCTTTGCTTTTTGCCGTTGGCGCTTTGGCTGCCGCCGGAACGCTTGATGTTGTATGGATAATAACCATACTGTCCTTTGCGGGAATCATGGGGGACAGCGTGAACTATGCTGTCGGAAAATATTGCGGGAATCGCATCCTCAACACCACGCTCGGCCGCTTCATTAAAAAGGACCATTTGGAGCGAACGCATAGTTTTTTTGAAAAGTTCGGGGGAAAAACGATTGTCCTTGCCAGGTTCGTTCCCATCATCAGAACTCTTGCTCCGTTTGTTGCGGGCATTGGCAAGATGAGCTATCCGAAATTTGCGGTCTACAATATACTGGGAGGCATTCTGTGGGTTGCCTCGCTCATTTTGGCGGGTTATTTTTTCGGCACTATCGGGATTGTAAAGGAAAATTTTGCCTTGGTAATCCTTGGTATTATTTTTATTTCTTTGCTTCCGGGCATCATTGAGTACGCTCGGCATATTCTCTCTAAAAAGGCTGCCAAGATGCAATGCCGCTCCGTTTCGGATGCCATAGAGTAGAACACCGTTTGAATTTTTTTTTCTGATAAGTTATATTATTATCAGCGTCAGAAAAACAATGAAACCAATCAATCTTGGCATTGGCATGTATTATATCAACAGGGCATAAACCACATACCGTGCAGCTGTTGAAAACTTTTACAGGAGGGCATGTTATGGACGCGGTTCGGGACATTCGGGAGATTAACGAGAAAGTACAGAAGGAAAGCGTGTTCATCGTACAATTGATGAACGAGATAAGCCAGGTGATTGTCGGTCAAAATTATCTTATTGAACGGATGCTGGTCGGACTGCTGGCAAACGGACATATACTTCTCGAAGGCGTACCGGGGCTGGCAAAAACCCTGGCGGTAAAAACGCTTTCTTCAGCCATTAAAACAAAGTTTCAGCGGATACAGTTTACCCCCGACCTTTTGCCGGCTGATCTTATCGGCACGCTGGTGTACAGCCCGCAAAACGGCAGTTTCAGCGTCAAAAAGGGACCGCTTTTTTCGAACCTTGTGCTGGCCGATGAAATCAACCGTGCGCCGGCGAAGGTACAGAGCGCACTTCTGGAAGCCATGCAGGAACGCCAGGTGACTATCGGCGATACGACCTATCCTTTACCGGAACCGTTTCTGGTGATGGCGACACAAAACCCCATCGAGCAGGAGGGCACCTATCCGCTTCCCGAGGCGCAGGTGGATCGGTTTATGCTGAAATTAAAAATTACCTATCCCTCAAAAGCCGAAGAAAAACAGATATTGGAACGCATGACGCAGGGAAACACCATTACGGTCAAGCCCGTGATAACGCCCGAGGAGATTACGCGCGTGCGTCAAACGGTTCAAGAAATATATGTTGATGATAAAGTGAAGAACTATATCGTAGATATAGTTTTTGCCACGCGCAACCCCGGGGACTACAAACTCGACAACCTGAAAAATCTGATTGCGTACGGCGCGTCGCCGCGGGCAACGATAAATTTAACGCTCGCCGCGAAAGCGTACGCTTTTCTGCAAGGGCGCGGGTATGTGACGCCTGAAGACATAAAACTGATAGGCCCCGATGTATTACGCCACCGCATTATTCAAACATACGAAGCGGAAGCCGAGGAAATGACATCGGAAGACATTATCAAACAGGTTTTCGACGGCGTTGAAGTCCCGTAACGCGGGAATCCGTTGAGAATTGGCTATAGCTCAATCCATGTTACCTAAAGAAATCATCGCTCAGATACGAAAAATTGAGATCAGGTCCGGCAAACTGGTCAACGAAATGTTTGCGGGCCAGTACTCCTCTGTCTTTAAGGGGCGGGGGATGGAGTTTGCCGAAGTTCGGGAATACCTGCCCGGTGACGACATCCGTTCCATCGACTGGAATGTTACCGCCCGGTATGGTCACCCCTATGTAAAGAAATTCACCGAAGAACGGGAAATGACTGTGCTGTTTCTGGTAGACATGTCCGGATCACAGCGGTTCGGCACACGGGGAAACTTTAAAGCGGAGCTGGCGGCTGAACTGACCAGCGTCCTGGCGTTTTCAGCCATAAAAAATAACGACCGGGTCGGCATGGTCATGTTTACCGATAAAATCGAAAAAGTTATCCGCCCGAAAAAGGGGCGCAATCATATTCTGCGCATGATTCGCGAAACGCTGTATTTCACCCCAACCGGGACCGGCACCAATATTACCCGTGCACTGCAGTATCTCAACGAATTGTGGCGACGAAAATCAGTCGTCTTTCTGATATCGGATTTTAACGACGCGGGATTTGACCAGGCGTTAAAGGTAACTGCACGGCGCCACGACCTGATTGCCGTCACGATTGCCGACGACCGGGAAAAAAACCTGCCCGATATCGGATTGGTAGAGCTTGAAGACGCTGAATCGGGACAGAAGATGACGGTCGACACTTCATCGGCACCCTTTATAAAAGAATATACGCGCCGTACAGAGGAAAATGCCCAACGCCTAAAAACGCTTTTTACCCGGGCGCATGTCGATTCCATCGCGGTAACAACGGGCAAACCCTATATCGTGCCCCTAATACAGTTTTTCAGAACCCGCGAGAAACGCCAAGCCACCGGAAGATAAATGGATGCTGTCTTGGTTGGCGTTGTTATTGTAGGGGCGGGCCTTGCGTCCGCCCGCAATAGTGTTTTTCGAGATTTAAGGGAACTGGTTTTGGGGATCACCAACACGGTAACACCTGATCGGGCGGACGCGAGGCCTGCCCCTACAAACGACAGACATTTAACTATATCATGAAATATATTTTGTGCGGTGTTTTATTATTATTGGCTTCGTTCGCGTTTGCGGGGCAACCGGATGTGCAGTTCTCGGTTGACCGCTCGACCATTACTATCGGCGATCCGGTTCGGGGCGATATTGCCGTTACGCTTTCTTCGGGGACAACGCTGGCTCCGCCGGAAAAACCTGCGGAGATTGGACCGTGGACGGTACAAGACCTTGCGACAGCGCCCGACAGCCGCGACCCGCTGGTGACACATATTATATACACGCTGACGACCTATACGACCGGACAGGTGGTAATTCCCCCCATCGCCGTCGTGGTTGACCCTGCACATGCCCTTAAGACACAACCCATAACCATCACGGTCGCAAGCGTTCTGGACACATCCGCCCCTGCGGGGGATATCCGCGACATCAAACCGCCACTCACCATGCGTCTACCGCTCTCGGCGTATGTGCCCTGGATAGTGTTGGCGCTGGCAATTCTGGGAGGCGCGTTCTGGTGGTACCGGCGCTACCAGAAAAGATTGGCGGCGAAATTTCCTCAGCCGGAAGTTCCCCGCGTGCCGCCCGAGCAGCTGGCATTGGAACGGCTGGCGCAATTAAAAGCATCCCCCCTGCTGAGCGAAGGGAACATACATGAATTTTACATTATCCTCAGCGATATAATCCGCGACTATCTTGCTGGCGTGTATGCCATAGAGACCCGCGACATGACGACCGGTGAAATTTATGCGCAGTTACGCCTCAAAGAAACCGACAAGAAAATACGCTTGAACATCAAATCCTTTTTCGATGCGTGCGACCTGGTCAAGTTCGCCAAGTACCGTCCCGATGCGAGTGGCGCCGGCAGGGACTTTGAACAAGCGGAGAACATCGTCACCGGTAAAGCATTATGAGATTTGCATCACCCCTATATTTACTTATTCTCCTCATCGCCGGGCTACTGGCTGTCTGGTATGAATCCCGCAAGCGCCGCGGACGGGAAGCAGCAATCCGTTTTTCAGACATTGGCCCGTTTGGCGGTATCAACCAGTCGCCGCGGGTGAAATTGCGCCATCTGCCGCGGATAATGGGATATGCTGTCCTGTGCCTTGTCCTGCTGGCGCTTGCCCGTCCGCAAGCCGGGCAGCGGGGCGAGGAGATATTCAACCGCGGCATTGATATTATGTTGTTGATGGACACCTCAACAAGCATGCGCGCCATAGATTTCAAACCGGAGAACCGCTATGAAGCGGCTAAAAAAGTTGCCAAAGAATTCGTCGGTCAGCGCAAAAACGACCGCATCGGTATCGTGGTATTTTCCGGTCTGGCGTATACCCAGTGCCCGTTGACCGCTGACCACGATGCAGTCTTGAACTTTATCGACCAGACCGCGATAGGGATGACGGAAGTTGATGGCACCGCCATCGGGTCAGCTATCGCGACCGCAACGAACCGCTTAAAAGACAGTCCGGGAAAAAGCAAGATAATGATTCTTATCACTGACGGCAGAAACAACGCCGGAGAAATAGACCCGTTAACGGCGGCCCAGGCGGCTGCGGCGCTTTCGGTTAAGATTTACACCATCGGCGCAGGACAACCCGGCGGCGCATTGTATCCGGTTGATGATCCGGCGTGGGGAAGACAATATGTAAAAATCCCCGAACAAGAACTTGATGAGGACACCCTGGCAAAAATTGCGGAAACTACCAGCGGACGCTATTTCCGCGCGACTGATTCGGCATCCCTTGAACGGATAATGAAGCAAATAAATGAATTGGAAAAATCCGAGATTAAAACGGTTAAATATACCAATTACCGGGAATTGTTCCACTGGTTTTTATGGCCCGCGTTTTTCCTTCTTCTGTTGGAAGTGCTATTGTCGAACACATGGCTGAGGAAAGTACCGTAACAAGGCACGGCAAATCCCCCTTACCCCCTTTGTCAAAGGGGGAGTGAGACAACAACTCCTTTTTCTGGGGGAGGGTGAGACAACCGCTCCTTTTTGGCAAGGAGGATAGTGGCAACAACTCTTTTTCGGGGGGAAGATATGAGCTTTTTGCTCCCTCCTTTGGCAAAGGAGGGCGGGGGAGGATTTGACGGTGACGGAACTATACTATTATGAACTTTGTTCATCCGTATTTTTTATTTCTTGAAATAATCATTCTTGTTCTGGCGGCTGCGTATATGTTTGCGTTTCGCGCCCGGCGGCGGGCGTTGGCTGCATTTGGCGAGAACGAACTTATGGAGCGCCTTTCATCTGCGGCCCCGGTCTGGCATATACTGCGGGCGACGATGGTTTTGGCCGCCACCGCGTGCGTTATTGTGGCGCTGGCACAGCCGCAGTTCGGCGCAAAGATGGTCGAAGCGAAACAACGGGGCTCGGATGTGTTGATTGCGGTCGATGTTTCCCAAAGCATGCTTGACGAGGACATCAAACCTAATCGCATCACCCGGGCTAAGACATTGCTGGCAGACCTTGTTCAGCAATTAGGCGGCAACCGCGTCGGGATTATCGCTTTTGCCGGTGTCGCGTTCTGGCAGTGTCCGATGACGCTTGACATTGCAAGCGTGAATCTTTTTTTAGACCTTATGGATACCAATCTTATTCCCCAAGGCGGGACCGCAATCGGCTCAGCCGTGCGGCTGGGCGTGCAGGGACTTTCAAAAGCCCCCGCCCGTACAAAGGCCATCATCCTTTTGACTGACGGCGAAGATCACAAAAGCGACCCTGAAGGCGCCGCCGAGATAGCCGCTAAAGAAGGGGTTAAAATTTTCGCCGTGGGTTTCGGCAGTGCCACGGGCGAACCCATTCCCCTACGCGACGGACAGGGCGTGTTCACCGGATACAAGAAAAACAAAAAAGGCGAAGTGGTGATGTCAAAACTCGATGAAAAACTTTTATCTTCCATGGCTGCCGCAACCGGCGGCGCATATATCCGCGCACAGGACGGCACTATCGACACCGCACGGCTGGTTGATGCGATAAACGGTCTCGATAAAAACAAATTATCATCGCGGCTTAACCGCGAATATGAAGACCGGTATCAGTATCCCCTCGCGATGGGTTGCGTTTTCCTGGTAGCGGCGCTTTTCCTTCCGGAGAAAAAACGGCGTTTACAAAAGCTCGCCAGGGGCGGACAATGAACAAACTACTGTGTATGATTGCCCTTTTCTTCCTGTGTGCCGGCGGAGCGCAGGGGTCTACCGCGGGAAAGATTCGCACCGGCAACAGTTATTATAAAAAAGGACAGTTTGACAAGGCGGCCGCCAGCTACCGGGAAGCGCAAATCACGGCGCCGCAAAACCCGAATATTGACTATAATATAGGTAACGCTCTGTATAAATCGCAAAACTTCGCCGAGGCGGAAACCGAATACAACAAGGCATTGCCGGTTGAAGACCCCGTGCAAAAGAGCAGGGTGTACTACAATCTCGGCAACAACGCGTACCGCCAGCAAAAAACGGATGAAGCACTGCAGTATTACAAGAAAGCCCTGAGCGCCAATCCCCGCGACATTGACGCAAAATATAATATCGAATTTATCTCTGCCGCAAAAAAGAATAAGGATAAACAAAAAGACAAGGATAAACAAGACGAGAAGAACAAAAAACCGGGCAAAGACATGACGGGCAAACCGGACGAAAAGAAGTCCGGTATGTCAAAAGAAGACGCGCGGCGCATATTGCAGTACTACAACGAATCCGACAAAAATGCCGCAAAGAAACGCAAAATGCCGGTACCGGCCGCAGGAAAAACTGACGAGGACTGGTAAGCGTTTATTATCCATCTCGACATACACACATGACCCATGACAGAGAGTATACGGAAAAAAATGAAACGGTTATTATCCATTCTATTTTGTAGTTTTTTTGTGACCGGCATGCTAACACCGGCACCCCTGATGGCCGCTGATATCTCCATTTCCGCCGCTGTTGACCAGAATGTTATCAGTTTAGACGAACAACTGGTGCTGGAACTCAATGTTTCCGGCGGAAAAGCGGACCTTCCTTCCTCGCTGCCGGACATCCCGAATTTTACCGTGCAATCATCGGGACGGTCGGAAAACATTTCCATTATTAACGGTTCTATGTCGAGCTCAACATCGTTGCGATTTACTCTGGTGCCCCATGAGGCGGGAAAGTTTACCATCCCCTCTATCTCGATGACGGCAAAGGGAAAAACCTATCAAACACAACCTATTGCGGTTGAGGTGACCGCCGCAGGCGCTGCAAGCGTCCAGCGTTCCGCCCCAGCGAGAACGGTAACGGCGCCGTCTTCTGCCGGAGCCAGTGACGGCAGGCCTCTGTATATCACGGCTTCACTCGATAAAGCAACCGCGTATGTCAACGAAAAGATTGTCTATACATTCCGTTTTTTCCGCAGGGTTAATCTGCTCTCAAACCCGAATTATTCCCCGGCAAACTTTTCCGGATTCTGGAAAGAAGATCTGCCGCCAAAAAACTATCAGACGGTCATTAACGGACAACGGTATTCGGTCAATGAATTGCAGATACTGCTGTTCCCGACCCGTCCCGGATTATTTAATCTGGGTTCCGCCGGACTGCAGTGCCAGGTGGAAGACATCAATCAGGCAGACCCCTTTGCCGGTTTTGCCGGCTTTTTTTCCGGCGGACGCACACAACAACTGACAACCAATGTCGTCAGCGTTAAAGTGTTAGCGCTTCCTGAAACGGGTAAACCCAAGGACTTCAATGGAACAGTCGGACAATTTAACGTTTCCGCCGCCCTGGACAAGCGCTCAGCCAAAGTCAATGAGCCGGTGACCTTATCGATAACCGTTGCCGGCACCGGCAGTATCAAGACGATTGCCGATCCGAAACTTCCCGACTGGACTGATTTTAGAAAATACGAAACGGTCAATACAACCGCAATGGATGCCAAGAATGACACGGTGAGCGGATCAAAAATATTTAAAACCGTCATTGTCCCCCTTACCCCGGGCAAAAAGACCATTCAGTCGATACCCTTTTCGTTTTTCGATCCCGCCGCACAACAGTATCGAACCATGGCAACCGCGCCGCTAACGATTGATATCGCTCCGGGAGATCCCTCAGCCGCCCCAATCTCATATTCCCCGCAGCAACCGGCTGGGGCTGCTCCGGCGAACATCGCCTTGGTGACTACGGATATCCGCTACATTAAACCGCTCGCGTCGTGGTGCGCGTACCGCGGCCCCTTGTACCGACGCTGGCCGTTTATTATAGTCAACATTTTTCCCCTGTTGGTGCTGGCAGGCGTTTTCGTATTTTTGCGATGGTCGCATAAGCTTTCTACCGATGTAGCGTTCGCGCGGAAAATGCGTGCTTCAAAAACCGCACGAAAATATCTTGCATCAGCACAAAAGATTTTAACCGCCGGCAATACCACTCCCTCTTCTGTCATTGATTTTTATACCGCCGTGTCCCGGGCCCTCTTGGAATTTATCGGGCACAAGCTCAATGTTTCACCGGAGGGATTGACGAACAACGCCTTGGCGGATATGCTTTTGCGCCGCGCCATCGCCGCAACAATTATTGAAACAACAAAAACTATTCTTGATGAATGCGACCTTGTCAGGTTCGCACCGACAACGGTAACCGCGGCGATGATGCGCGCCATATATAATCAAACTGCAGCAGTAATCGAGGATTTGGACAAAAAACTGTAATGACGGACGGAATGAAAGAGATACTCATGAAAACGCGATTGATTGCATTTTTGTTACTGATGTCGGCTTCTTGCGTGCTTGCCGGCGATAAACCTCTGGCGGTTTTTACACAGGCCAATGATGCCTATGCGCACGGTCAGTATCAGCAGGCAATCAACTTGTATGAATCGCTGGTGACCAACAACGAAACGAACGCTACCGTATTTTTTAATCTCGGCAACGCATATTTTAAAAATCAGCAAATCGGGAAAGCCATAGTCAATCTCGAGCGAGCCGTTAAACTTTCCCCTCGGGACAAAGATGCGCGCTACAATCTGCAATATCTCAGGTCGCTGGTCAAAGAGCCGTCGCTTCCTTTTTTCGAAACAGCAGTCGCATGGATAAACGGATGGGTGTCGCTCAACGAGCTTACCGCCGCGGTATCGCTATTTTTTATTGCCGCTCTCGGACTGCTTATTGGCTATCTTTTGCGCCGCAACCCATGGTATGCGCTATGTAGTATCGTCGCCTGTGCTGTACTCCTTGCCGGCGCGGTCTGGCTTGGCTTAAAAATTAAAGATGAGGTCAGCACGCGCTGGGCCATTGTCGTCACCGGAACCGTTGACGCCCGTAACGGCCCCGGCACGGAAAACTCCGTGGCCTTTTCGGTTCCGGAGGGACGAAACCTGATCATTCTTGGCGAGAACAATACCTGGTACGCGGTCGGCCTGCCCCGCGAAGGCATTACGGGCTGGGTTGAGAAACGCTCGATTGAGGCCGTCACCGCTTTGTAGATTCCGCGAACGTTCACGCAAACATATAGGTAACCAACTATACACGCCGTGCCTCGGATTTTTTTTCCCTCAATAACAACGATTGCCGAGGGCAGATTTGATTTTTGAGTCGGGGAATTGATAGAGTATACCGTATGAAACCATTGCTGCGGATTGGATTGTTCGGCGGATCGTTCGATCCGGTGCATAGAGGACATGTCCGGATGGCGGTACTGGCGCAAAAAAAATGCCGGCTGGATGCGGTACTTTTTATTCCCGCGCAGCAGCCTCCGCACAAACACCCCAAACAGTTAACGGCCGCGCACCATCGGACCGCCATGCTGGAACTGGCTATTCGACGCTATCCTCGGTTTTTTATCGATCGTTACGAACTGGACCGCACAGGCACTACCTATTCCTACCAGACGGTACGCCATTTTGCGCGGTTGTATCCCGAGGCAAAATTATTTTTTATTATGGGGTCGGATTCTTTCGCTGAGCTTCATACCTGGAAAAAACATGATATACTGCTTGCACAGTGCACGCCGATAGTAGTCCAACGGACGCCGGAGGCGTCTTCGGAAATCCGCCGGCGTATTGCGCTGGCGTTGCCTATCAAAAACGAGCTTCCCGGACCGGTAGAAACATACGTCAGAAAAAATACCCTCTATGCAACACATTCTTGATTATTTAAAAGCTCATGTCTCGCCGGCTCGGTACAAGCATACGCTGGGCACGGTAAAAGTGTCCCGCGCCCTGGCGGAGCGCTATGGTGTCTCTGTCGAGAAAGCGGCATTGGCGGCACTGCTGCACGATACAGGGAAATCCATGCCTGCCGCAGATATGCCTCGCTTTGTCAGCAGACATCGTATTGCTGTCCCGTTGCGGGATGAAGTCAGCGCGCATAGCCCGGCACTTTTGCACAGCTATATCAGCGCCCATATTGCCAGAAATATTTTTGACATTACCGACAAGGATATTTTGCATGCGATTACGGCACACACCATCGGGGCCGCCGTCATGAGCCCGCTTGCAAAAATATTATATGTTGCGGATTCGCTTTCACCGGACCGCCGGTATCCGGCTTTAAAACGGATTCGTGCGCTGGCAATATCAAATCTTGACGCAGCAGTGAGTGCCGTCATGGTCAACAAGATGCAGTATGTCGTACTCAAAAAGAAATGGCTGCACCCGCACGCAGTAATTGCCTGGAACACTATTCATCGGGAAAGTTTATAAATGAAATTGAAATTAGAACACATTGTGTTGGGGTTAATTGTGGTGAGCGTGGCCGCTGCCATGTATTTTTCGTTTAAGAGCCCCTTGACACGGGCTTTTAGAAACGGGCAGATGATCAACGGATTACTTATCGGAACAGATTTGGTGGATAATTCCCGACATGCCGATACGCTTATTTTTCTCAGCTACGCCCCGGCAACCCGGTTTCTCAATATAATTTCCATCCCCCGCGATACCCGTTTTACTCAAAAAGGGGCACGATTTAGAAAGATTAATGAATTGTACGCTTTCAATTATAAGGCCACAAAGAACGAACAAATGGCCGCACAGGAAACTACGCGGGCGGTTGAGCAGATTTTTAACGGACGGGTTGCCGTCCCGTACTATCTGCAAATTAATTACGAGAGTTTTCGCAAATTCATTGATTTGATTGGCGGCGTGACCATTGATATCGACGAATCCATGAATCACGATGACACCGCCGGCGACCTGCACATTCATTTTGAACCGGGCCGCCACCATTTCGACGGCCGTCAAGCGCTGGAATATGTGCGCTACCGCGGCCCCGCCGGCGATATCGGGCGCGTATTTCGCCAACAACGGTTCCTAAAAGCCACCATGGATCGATTTAAAAATCCTTTGACCATGCTTCGTCTGCCGCAAATAATTGCCACCGTCACCCGGGATATCACGACCAATCTTACCGTCTGGGATATTCTGGCGGCGACTCTTGAGATAAAAGACCTTCGCCCCGAGAATATCCGCTTCGCTCAGTTGCCGGGCACATCAAAAAACTCCTACTGGGAGACGGACGCCGATAACTGCCGCGGTTTGTTCGACCAAATAGTGCCTTCGACGGGCACTGTCGTGGCGGCTGGCCCGCTCATCCGCGTTGAGGTCTGGAACGCATCGGGCATTAACAAATTGGCTGATAAGGTGAATTGGATGTTGCGCAAACAGGGATACGATGTCATCGAGTCGGGAACTTATTCCGTCGTGCAGAAAAAAACATTGATCAAGGATTTGACGGGAAACCTGAGAGCTGCGCAAAAAATCGCAAACATCGTCGGTTGCGGCGAAGTAATCACCCGCTTTGACAATAAACGATATGTCGATATTTCGGTGACTCTCGGCGAAGATTGCAAGATAAGCGATACGGACAAACAGTCCGCGAATAAACATTAGGCTGTGCGTCCGGCAGTAATCACCGGAGCACTACCGTCAATGAAAAAGAGGAACTTATGAATTTTTTGAGCGCATCCCGCAAGGCGGCAACCATTGCCGAAGACAAAAAAGCTGAAGACATTGTGGTATTGAATATCAGGCAGTTGACTGAAGTCGCTGACTATTTGTTAGTGTTCACGGTGAACTCCGCGGCCCAAATGAACGCCGTGCTCGACACCATTGAAAAAGAATTTAAATCTTCTTTAGCGCTCATGCCCCTTCACCGCGACGGCCGGCAGTCCCGTTCTTGGGCCGTACTCGATTACGGCGGCTTGGTGATTCACGCAATGTTTCCCACAGCCCGCGACCTATACGCGCTTGAAAAGATATGGTCCGGCGCCCGCACCACACGCTTTCCCGCTGTCCGCAAGTAATGAGCGGAAGCGCTACCCTTCTCTCGAAACTCTCCCGCATTGAATAATCAATATAATGTTGATTATTCAGCCACTTCTTTAACTAATATTTCGATTTTTTTTTTACTGGCGGGATTTTAGCGTATATGACAGGCACCTTCAATGCCTTGCTTTTCAAAATATCGCTGATGATATTCTTCTGCCGGATAAAAGGGGCCGGCGGGTAGTATTTCAGTGACAATGCTGTTTTTGTGCACGCCTGATTTCCCCACCTGCTCTTTTGACGCCTTTGCCTGCGCTTCCTGCGCGGGTGTAAAATAATAAATCGCTGACCGATATTGCGTACCAGTGTCCGGCCCCTGCCGGTTCATCGTCGTAGGATCATGCATTTCCCAGAAAGCTGCCAGAAGTTCGTCGTATGAAATGACTGAAGGATCATATTCAACGAGGGTTACTTCCGCATGGCCGGTTTTCCCGGTGCAGACATCACTGTATGAAGGGTTTTTTAAATGGCCCCCGCTATAGCCCACTTTTGTTGAAATTACTCCTTTTTTCCCCCTGAAAGCTGACTCCACGCCCCAAAAACAACCTGCGGCGAACAGCGCACGAGCAATTTCCTTTTTTGCGGGAATAAAACTGAGCGCAAGCGCATTGATACAGTATCTTTTATGCGTCGGCGCCGGGCCGTCGTCAAAAACATGCCCGAGATGTCCCCCGCACCGCGCGCACACTACTTCAGTGCGCTCCATGCCGTATCCTTTGTCGTCGGAAAAAGCAATATTCCCCGGAGCAACCGGATCAAAAAAACTGGGCCAGCCAGTCCCCGAATCAAATTTTGTTTTTGATACAAACAGGTCAGTACCGCAACAGACACACCGGTACAAACCGGGTTCTTTATTGTCATGGAGGGCACAGCTAAACGCCCGCTCGGTATCTTTCTTCCGGGCAACCGCAAACTGCTCAGGCGTCAGTATCTGCTTCCACTCAGCGTCCGTTTTGCTTATAGTGTGAACGGTAAGCGTTTTCCCGAGTGTATAATCATAAATTGGTATTTTCTTGATATCCATCCGCTCACTCCCGCCGGAAAATATGACTGCCATAAACAAAGTTGCAACTATCAAAATACATATGTTTTTCATGCGTTTTGTGCATCCATGACTGCCTTCCTCGCATCATCAATCACCGCCCGCGGTATCCGTTTTACGGCTATGAGCACGAGCACTGGAACAATGATGGCATCATCAAGATGCCCGAGCACCGGAATCCAGTCCGGAATTAAATCAAAGGGCATAAGAGCATAGCCCACAGCAATCCATAACAGCACCCGGGCGCTTTTTGGCGTCCGCGTATCTTTCATTACTCGCTGGTACACTTTAAGTTCTTGCTTAAACCAGCGGGTAATATCTTGAAGCGTCTTTATTTTATCTTTCAGCATCCGCACCCCGCCAGATAAGGCCGGAATATCATTTTTGCGTTATCGATGACAGTACTTCGTTAAGGCGCTCAAGGTCTTTAAGGGAGAAATAGTGAATCTCGATTTTCCCTTTAGTTGATTTCCCGACTATCTTTACCTTGGTGCCCAACTGCCGCTGCAGTTCTTCCGCCAAACGCACTAATTCCGCTTCGGGCTTTTTCTGTTTTCGTACTGCGGGGCGAACTCCGTTTTTAATGCCTGCGACAATGCCTTCGATGTCTCTGACTGTCAATTTCTCGACCAATATCCGCAAAGCAAGCTCTTTTTGCGTATCCGTGTTGTCTATCCCCGCCAACATCCTGCCATGGCCGGCGGACATCAGCCCCTGCGATATGGCGTCCTGCACATCCTCAGACAACTGCAACAACCGCAAAGAATTGGCAATCACTGCCCGGTCTTTACCCAGAACCTTCGCCAACTCCTCCTGAGTATGATGAAATTCGTCATGAAGGCGCTTATATGCCCGTGCTTCTTCAATCGGGTTAAGATCTTCTCGCTGAATATTTTCAATAAGGGCCAGGTGGAACCGTTCTTTTTCGCTGGCGTGGCGAATGACCGCCGTTACTTCTTTGAGCCCCGCCAATTTCGTCGCGCGCCACCGCCGTTCACCGGCAATCAGTTCAAATTCACCGGGAATCATCGACGGTGCCACAATAATCGGCTGGGCGAGACCGTGGTGCTTGATTGACTCTGCCAGCTCGCGTAATTTTTCGTCGTTGAACACTTTTCGCGGCTGAAATTTGTTCGGTTTAATCTTGTCGACCGCAATAGTCATAACCGAATTCTTTGCATCCCCTTTTGCCGGAGACGACGGTTGTATCAGCGATTCCAATCCTCTGCCCAGTGCCTTATGCATTGTTCCTCCGTAGTTTATAGAATCAGTTATTTCGTTATGCCGTGCAGTTCCAAGAATTCTTTCGCAAGGTCAAGATACGCCAGCGTTCCGCGACATGTTTTATCATACAACAAAACCGGCTTCCCATGGCTCGGCGCCTCGGCCAAACGCACTGTCCGGGGAATAGTGGTGTGATACACCTTGTCGCCAAAGTATTTCTTTATCTCATCGCGCACCTGGGTTGAAAGGTTCATCCGGCTGTCAAACATGGTGATGAGCACCCCCTCAATTTCTATTTCCTTATTATAGCTTTGCCGTATCAATTCAATAGTTTTCAGTAGTTGGCCAAGTCCTTCCAGCGCGTAGTACTCTGCTTGAATGGGTATAAGCAGTGAATCGGCAGCCGAGAAAGCATTTATCGTTAAAAGGTTTAATGAGGGGGGGCAATCTATAAGGACATACTTGTAAACCCGGTGAAACTTATCCAGCGCATTTTTTAGCCGCAGTTCGCGCTCCGGCATATTCACTAACTCAACATCTGCGCCGAACAAGTCAATATTCGACGGTGCGATATCCAGCCAGTCCATAGCGGTTGGCTGAATAATATCTTCCAAGGCCATCTCATCTATAAGCACATGATATATCTGTTTATCGAGCCCCGTTTTATTAATTCCCAGCCCGCTGGTTGAATTCCCCTGAGGATCAAGGTCTATAAGCAGCGTTTCCTGCCCCATATGTGCCAAACTGGCGGCAAGATTGACCGCCGTCGTTGTTTTACCTACTCCGCCCTTTTGATTTGCGACAGCAATGATTTTGCTCATAATTCTATTCCTCTTCTTGTAAAATTATCCTCGCCGAAAAAAGTATATCAAAATTCTGCGCCGCATGCAAATTGTTTCACATGAAACAATCGTTGCCCCCTAGCGGCAATTAATAGCCCAATACTATCGGCTCTTTGCAGAGATGTGCCCAGTAGTTCGTTTTGAGGCGCAGCAGCTTTCTGCTTGTTACACTATAATGAAACATGTTTCACGTGAAACAATCAATAATTCCCCTGAAGCGAACCCATTATATTGCCGAGAAGCGACATGTTTCATAAACTCTTTCATAACCAGGAATTGATTAAAGTTTCTTAATTATAGCATTGATTTCTCATTCATATTTCAATGCTATTTTAATATTGCCATTACTCCACAGAGCACAGACCTATTGTTTCTTTTTTGCCGGGAAAATATGGGTAATCTCTTTAATATCATCAATGATGATATCTGCCTGGGAAAGATATTCGGAAGGCAAGCTTGTGGTAAGAGCTATGCAGAACATGCCGGCAGCTTTTGCCGCCCTGATGCCGTAGGGGGCGTTTTCAACCACAATGCAATCGCACGGATTAAGTTGCAATTGTTTTGCGGCCTTGAGATAGGGGTCAGGGAAAGGTTTGCCACGCTTGACCATATCGCCGGTGACGATAACGGAAAATAAATTTCTCAATGACGGCGGAAGAATGCGCAGCATTTCTTTGTGCGTCGTCCCGGTAACCAGCGCAAGCGGATATCCCTGCCGTCGCAAACGGGGCAATATCTCTTCGACCGCATGAAAAATCGTTCGCTTGAAATATTTTCTAAATATAGTATCTTTTGCTTTAAATATGTCCTGAATAAGCGCCCGCGTCAACGGCCGCCTCGACGGGCGCCACAACGCCCGCAACGCCTTATCCCACTGCTCGCCTTCCCGCTGATACACATCAAAACACTTGACGCTGACATCATACGGCCGCAGCGCTTCATACCACGAAATAAAATGATACGGCATGGAATCGACGATAACGCCGTCCATATCAAATAATATAGCCCGCGGCTTGCGGGGAATGGCATGTCGTTGAATAGTCATAATTTATAGGCGGATATACGGTACTACTTTCGAATGCGATTAAAAAATTGCAGGGCGGCTTTTGATTGATAGTCAGAGTATGTCCAGGGAAGGAAAACATAGCTCCCTTTTTGGAACATCATGGTCACTTCGGCATAGATGCCATCGGATAAATAGATGCGATGGCTGTAATCTTTTGTTGATGCCAGCACAACTTTTGCCGGGGTTACATACCCGGGGTCGATATTCATCCGGCGTTTTCCGTCGGTGGCGCAGGATTGTTCAATATCATTGGATGCCCGCTTAACTGCGGCAAGACAGGAGGGGGAACGCAAACCCGGGAAACTTACCCAGCAGCGAAGCAGATTATCGCCCATTTCCGGCGCATAGTAGTCGGTAAAGGTAAAAGGGACGACCTCGCTCTCGGTATCAATGTCCCCCCAGCAATAGGCAAGCAGTTTCTTTGCCCGCTGTAACAGGGCGTCATCAGCCGCAATGATACCGGCGAAAAGTTTCACCGGTTTTTCCACATGTATTGTACCCATAGTAATGGTGTCCATTGTGGCAAATATTCCCGCCGTTTTCAACCCCTGAGTGGGGCCTTGACACCTTTACAGCAAACGGCGGCGAAGCAAGCTGCGCGGCTACACAAGAAAAACCTATCATTGTGTGCTTGTTGTTGGCAGCTGTAGCTGCAGAGCTTGCTCTGCCGGTGGGGCTTTGACTTTGACAACGAGAGAAATATTATATATAATCCCTTCACTATGAAACGCACTTTTCAACCTAATGTAAAACGCAGAAAAAAGAAGATCGGGTTCAGAGCCCGTATGGCAACCAGCGGCGGTCGCAGAGTTCTTAGCGCTCGGCGCAGAAAAGGCCGCAAACGCCTTTCAGCATAACATTGCAGCGTTCGAACCCGGCAGGTGAGTGAAGATGGGGCAGCCGATGCAAAATCCGGGGTCAATAACTTCGAGCGTGAATGGTGATTTTAATTTTCGCTGGCACGAACGGCTTCACCGTGATCGTGAATTTCAGCGAGCAATAAAAGAGGGCCGGAGGCTGGTTCATCCGGCGCTTTTTATTTTTATCTGCCCGCGTAACGACAAGCGCATGCTGCGCCGTCTTGGGCTGGTCACCAGCCGCAAGGTGGGCACCGCCGTTGAGCGCAACCGGGTAAAACGCTTACTGCGGGAATTATTCCGCCTCAACAAGCACTTGTTACTGCCCGGTATTGATATGGTGTTTATATTACGGCGCGGTGCCGTAGGGTTGTCGCTGGAAAAACTGAGTGCCATACTGTTCGGTCTGTGGCAAACAGCCGGCGCTTTGTCCGCAAAAACGGCCGGCACCGCTGAGCAAGATCACTTATAATATGAAAGCAGCAGCGCTTGCCTGCATACGGCTCTATCAATCAGTGTCCCTCGGCGGTGTGCCGCGGTGCCGGTTTTATCCGTCCTGCTCCCACTATGCCTACGACGCCATTGAGCACTATGGCATGGGAGCTGGCATTTGGATGGGGATAAAAAGAATACTCCGGTGCCATCCGTTCCATGCCGGCGGCTACGATCCTGTCCCGACAGAAAAAATCGATGTAGGACTACAAACTCATCCTTAGAGATGAAAGGAACATATGCAAAAAAATACAGTGTGGGCAGTTTTAGCGGCATCACTTTTTCTCCTGGTCTGGTACGGATGGATTATGCCTCCGCAGAAACAGGTTCCTGCGCCGGCGGCCGTAGCGCAGCGCGCGACAGACATACAACTCAACCCCGTGGAATCAACGCTCAAGCCGACAACCGAAAAGAATGAAAATTTTGTCGCTGAGCAAGAAGCCATAATTGAAACCAACACGTATCGGGCAGTTTTTACCAATCGCGGCGCCGGCATCAAACACTGGTTTCTGAAAGAAAAAAATGGCGTTTTGACTGACCTTGTTTTGCCCGAATCCTCCCCCTGTCTGGCAACATTCCCCGGCTCTAATTATCTTATTTCCCGGCCGGCAACCAATAAAATTGTATTTACTCACACATCGCCTCTCGGCTGGCGGATAATAAAAACATTCGACCTGTCTAACGATTATCTGCACACCATAACCATAGATACCGCAAAAATAAACTCTTCCGCTGCATTGCCGGTCATCGAATTAAACTGGGGCCCGGGCCTGGGGACCGACTTAAAAGAAGAAAAAGAAAATTATTCTCTTACGCGCGCCATCGGATTCCCGCGCGCAAAACCTTTAAAACTGGAAAGCTTTAAAGCAGGTGAATATTATTCCGCCGCGGGACTGCGCTGGGCTGCCGTCGATAACCGCTATTTTCTGGCAGCGCTGATCTTCGATGAAACTTCTCCTTTTACCACCGTGTCCGCGTATCGTGAAAACAAAAAAATGCCCTTCGGCATCGTGGTGTCTTCTCCGAAACCCGGAGACACATCGTCTCAGAAATACGCCGTGCAGGTTTACCTCGGCCCCAAGGGTCATACTCATTTAAAATCGCTCGGCTTGAAGTTGGAAGAATCTGTTGATTTCGGCTTTTTTGGGTTTCTCGGAAAAGCAACGCTCTCAGTGCTGTTGTACTTGTATTCAGTAACGCACAACTATGGCTGGGCAATCATTATTCTGACCATTATTCTGCAGATACTGGTCCTGCCATTAACCATGAAAAGCTTCAAAGCCTCCGCCCACATGAAAAAACTGCAGCCCCTGATGAAACAGATTCAAGATAAGTTCAAAAACGACCCCAAGCGGCTACAGGCCGAAATGATGAACATTTATAAGGTCCACAAATTCAACCCGATGAGCGGCTGCTTACCAATGCTACTGCAGCTGCCTATATTTTGGGCGCTGTTTACCACATTGCGTAACGCGATTGAACTGCGCAACGCGCCGTGGATTCTGTGGGTGACGGACTTGTCCGCACCGGAAGTGTTGATGACCGTTGCCGGGTATCCTATCCATCTTCTGCCGCTTATCATGGGCATCGGCATGTTCTTTCAGCAAAAAATGATGTCTGCCACCAGCGATCCGATGCAGGCAAAAATCATGTATTTCATGCCGGTTATGTTCATCTTCATGTTCTGGGGATTCCCGGCGGGCCTGGTGCTGTACTGGCTGACCAACAGCATTGTCACCATGATTGAGCAGATGATTATAATGAAACAAGACACCGGAGGTGTCGTCAATGGCTGAAATAGAAATAGAAGCCAAAACCGTTGAAGATGCGATCCAGGACGGATTGACTAAGCTCGGCATTTCCCGGGAAAAAGTCGATATTAAGATATTAAACGACGGCAGCGCCGGACTCTTCGGACTGAAGGGGAATAAACCCGCGCGGGTACGCCTGGTAACGAAAACCGGCATCGGGGGAACTGATGATGCGGTTCTGGATTATCCGCTCGCCGAGAAAACGGCTATTGCCGTGGTTTCTCAGATACTGACATTGATGGAAGTATCCTTCAGCGATGTTGCCGTCTCGCTCATGGCCGGCAGGATAACGGTCGCCATCAAAAGCGACGAAAGCGCTCTGCTTATCGGCAAAACCGGACAGACGATTGACGCACTGGAACATATCGTCAATTTGATGTTGAGCAAAGACCCCACCACGCGCGTCAAGGTAACGATTGACATTGACCGTTTTCGCGGCAGGCAGGAAGAAAAACTTCACACTATCGCCGCGGCAGCTGCCGCTGAGGTAAAACGCTCCGGCACGATATATCGGTTCGACCCGATGTCCTCCGTCGAACGCCGCATTATCCATGTTTATTTACAAGCCGACACGGAAATCGAAACCGCCTCTGAAGGCGACGGCTCTTTTCGCCGCGTCGTCATTAAGCCCAAGAATACCCCGTAACCCCTTCCCCTATGTCTTATGCCGTCGATGATACCATTGTTGCCATTGCTACCGCCCGCGGGGCTGCCGGCATCGGCGTTATCCGCCTATGCGGCCCCGGTGCACTGACTATTCTCAGCAATATATTCCGTCCTTCACCTGTATTTTCTTTGCCCGATTGGCCCTCACACACCTCCCATCACGGAAGAATTACCGACAAGGATACCGTTGTCGATGAAGTGCTCGTCACTTATTTTAAAACACCGGCATCATATACCGGCGACGACACCATTGAAGTTTCCGCGCACGGCAGTGCGGTAATCCTGGATACAATCCTGCATCTCTGCTGTGCCGGCGGCGCACGATTGGCACAGCCCGGCGAATTTACTTTCCGGGCGTTCGCCAACGGAAAAATGGACCTCGCCGAAGCCGAAGCGGTGGCTGATATCATCGCCGCCAAAACCACGCGAGCAGCGGCGTCTGCCGTCCGCCAACTTCAGGGCGGATTGTCGCATACCATCGAAGCGTGGCGCAAAAAACTGGTAGACCTGCTTTCCGCCATCGAAGTTTCTCTGGACTACGGCGACGAGAATATCCGCTTCCTGCACCCGAACGAAATCCGTGACCGCATAAAAGCCCTGTGCGCCGACATCGACATTCTGCTGGCCACCGCCGCTAAAGGCATGTTGTTGAGAAACGGCCTGCGCGTATCTATCGCCGGCGCCCCGAATGTCGGCAAATCGTCCCTCTTAAACGCTCTTTTAGCACGGGACCGCGCCATTGTATCAGACATTGCCGGCACCACCCGGGATGTTATCGAAGAACTTCTGGATATCCAAGGGATCCCCGTCGTCATCACCGACACCGCGGGCCTGCGGGAACACACCACCGACCCCCTTGAAAAACACAGCCACGAACGCACCACCCGTGCGCTTAAAACCGCCGATATCATCCTGTGGCTGACCGACACCAGTCGCCCCCTGTCGCCCGCAGACATGTATGTCCGTGATGCACTCAAACAGTATCCCGCAAAAATAATCCCCGTCGGCAACAAAAGCGATCTCCCACAGTGCGAAGGGATTATTCCCGCCCTGCGAATCTCCACCAAAACCGGCGCGGGGATAAAAGATCTCGAAACCGCCATCGTCGCCACTGCCAACGCCGCCACCCCCGATTCCGGAGAACCGCTATTGACCAGCACCCGTCACCAAGACGCCCTTCTCCGCACTCAGCGCGCCCTCAATGTAGCACTGACCATCGGTAATCACTCTGCCTCTCAAGAAACTGACAGCGAAGAAGTCCTGGTTGCCGAACATTTGCGCCAAGCCCTGCGCGCCCTCGGTGAAATCACCGGCGCCACCACACCCGAAGATATCCTGGCAAACATTTTTTCCCGCTTTTGCGTCGGCAAGTAAAGGTAGCGGGGCTATGCCCCTGCACCCCTATTAACTTTTCTTTTGCTTGTACAAATTGACATTATAGCGTTATGATGTTATAATGTCATAAGGGGGAACACATGAAAGACAATATCCGCAGAACAACCATTTATCTTGATGAGCAATTACATCATGCCTTACATATTAAATCTATTGAAACGAGACACTCCGTTTCCGATATCATAAGCGAATCGATAAAATACTCCCTTGCTGAAGATGCGGCAGATTACGCAGCGTTGGAAGACAGAAAGAATGAACCGGCAATAACATTCGCGAATGTGCTGAAAAATTTAAAGAAAAATGGCAAAATATAGCATAGTCATTAAAAAATCCGCCGCAAAAGAACTCGCGAAGATCCCCCGCCACGACCTTCGACGAATACTCAGCAAAATCCAGGACTTATTCACGACCCCGCGCCCTCCCGGCGCGCAAAAGTTTGCACATTTCGAACTATACCGCATCAGACAAGGCAATTATCGAATAGTCTACACAATCAATAACACAACCATAGAAATCCACATCATAAAAATCGGCCACCGCAGAGACATATATAATTTTTGACCCACAAAAAAGCTGTTGACTCACCCCCATTGGGTTCTGGCGCGCAGGGGGAGCAACCCCCGCGACGGTGAAGTAATAAAAGAGCAAACCATATCCCCGATAAAACATTTCGGGGATGACAATGGACAATGACAACAAACATAGAACGGGAGCCGTTAATAACCCATGAGACAACCCTTCGGTCAAAACTTTTTATCAGATAAACGAATCGCCCTGCGCATCCTCGCCGCCGCAGGCATCACCCCCACAGACACGGTTATCGAAATCGGCCCCGGCAAGGGCATCCTCACTGATCTTTTGGCCCCCGCCGCCGCGCGCCTGGTAGCTGTCGAAATCGACCGCGACCTCGCAGGCACCCTAAACCGCCGCTTTGTCCATGCCCCCCAGGTCGCGATTCTCAACGCCGACTTCCTCCAGCTGGACAATACTGCTCTCGGCGACTGTAGCGACCCCGTCTATGTATCCAACCTCCCTTATAATGTCTCAACAGCAATAATTGAAAAAATACTGACCGCTGGCCGATGGAAATCTGCCGTATTCATGGTGCAAAAAGAAGTGGCGGACCGCATCACCGCCGCGCACGGCACCTCCGCCTACGGCGCATATTCGGTATTCTGCCAATACTTTGCCGATATAGAATTGTTGTTTAAGGTCCCACCGTCCTGCTTCCTACCCCCGCCAAAAGTTGATTCCGCAGTTATCCGTTTTACCAACAAGCACGCGCCAGAACCAGACAAACACCTTTTCCCGATTGTTCGGTACTGTTTCCAGCATAAGCGCAAAATGATTGCCAACTCGCTGGAACGCAGTACGGGCATCGCAAAAGAGGAGATTTTGCGCTGCCTTGAGATTGCCGGAATCCCGCCAACCAGCCGCGCCCAGCAATTGCCGCTGGAATGCTTTCTTTCCTTGACTAAAATATTAGAAATATGTACAATAACCTCAGACGGTAATCAGACCAAAAAATAAAACTTGGTAAAAGAAGCATAGTAAACGAACGAAAAAATCAGGTTTTACTACTTATTAACAATTGTGGATAAGTTTGGGGATAACTAAATGTACAATGTGGAAGAAGTATGGAAAAAGACGGTGGATAACTTGCGCCAGCACATGGTGCAGGAGGCCTTTAGTTTGTGGATTCAGCCGCTAAAACCGCTTTCTCTGCTCAACGATATATTCACCCTCCAGGTGCCCAATAAATATTTTTCCGACTGGCTTAAAAATAATCAGCAGGAATCGATTGAAAAGTTTTTAAGCGAAGAAATTCAGCGAACCGTAACACTGCAGTGTCAGGAAGTACAGGACTTGACATCAATATTAAAGAAGGTTGAAGACATACAAGAGCCCACCGAGGCGCCGGCGCCGGCAAAAACACCTACCGAAGATCAATTTAATCCGCGCTACACATTCGACCGCTTTGTCGTCGGTGCATCCAATCGCTTTGCCCAGGCGTCTTGTGAAGCGGTGGCCAAAGACCCGGGCCGCCAATTCAATCCACTCTTCATTTACGGCGGCGTGGGACTGGGAAAAACGCATTTGCTCCACGCTATCGGCAATCTAATCAGAAAAAATAATCCGTCACTGCGCGTGCTGTATGTTTCCAGCGAAAAGTTCATCAACGAATTCATCGATTCCCTGCGTTTTGACAAACCGTCTTCGTTTCGCAACAAATACCGCACGATCGACTGCCTGCTCATCGACGACATCCAGTTTTTGGCTGACAAGCAAAGTTCTCAGGAAGAATTTTTTTACACATTCAATACCCTCTACGATTCTCATAAACAGATTATCATAACCTCTGACCGGCCGCCCAAGGAGCTCCCGAATCTGGAGACACGCCTTATTTCCCGCTTCGAGTGGGGCGTCATCGCCGACATACAACCACCGGATATCGAAACCCGCATCGCCATTTTGCGCAAAAAAGCGGAAGATGAAAAACTGTATATCCCCGATGATGTTGTTTTGTATATCGCCACGCAGGTTAAATCCAATATCCGGGAATTAGAGGGCTCACTCTTGCGCATAACTGCGTTCTCCGCTTTTACCGGTACGCCACTGACCGTTGATTCCGTCCAAAAAATATTAAAAGATGTCGTCCGCCCGCCGGAAAACGCGCAACTGATAACCATCAACCGTATTCAAAAGGTGGTCGCCAGCCATTTTAATCTCGACCTCAGAGACATGAAATCAAAGCGCCGCACGGACGCCGTCGCGTTCCCGCGCCAGATTGCCATGTATCTGGCGCGCACATTGACAGATGAATTTTCTACCAGCCAGATAGGCGACGAATTCGGCGGCAAAGACCATACGACCGTTATGCATGCGTGCAACAAGATCAAAGGACGCATGGCAACAGACCCGTATTTCGTTGCAAAAGTAAATCAAATCAGCCAGGATATCCGGTCAGAAAAAGAATTTTAAATCACCGGAATATGCGACTGTACAGATGACAAGATGTGCGTTAATAACATTCTCAAAGAGCGCCCGGATGCCGTATAATATTGTTTTTTGTTGATGGACTGTATAAAGCGGATAGGTTATCAACCGCATCGTTAACACTAAGTTTTTTTGATTTATGGCTGATTTTTCAATTTGTTTATTTTCATTATTACTTCATACACACCATACAGTGTGACTACGGCTACTACGACTATTTTCTTATTAAAAAGGGAGGAAGCAGATGAAGGTCATTTGTGGAAAAGAAGAACTTATTAAAGGTACACAGATTGTTCAAACCGTTGTTTCTCCCCGCAGCACGCTGCCCATTTTGTCTAATTTTCTTTTTGAAACAGAAGGAACGATCATTAAATTATCTTCTACAGATTTAGAAGTAGGGGTTACTTGTTTTATAAAAGGAGAAATTGTTAAAGAGGGAAGTATAACTATTCCCGCAAAACGGTTCTCTGATATTATAAAAGAACTACCCAGTGACAGCACTATTGAGATCCGCGTAGATGAATCAAATCAAATCACCATTAAAAGCGGGAAATCGCGGTTTACATTAATGGGGTTGCCAAAATCAGATTATCCCGTACTACCTAAATTTCCTGAAGATAAAACATTCAAAATTAAAAAATCTATTCTCAAAACACTACTTCGCTCGACTATATTTGCTGTTTCAACCGATGAAACACGCTATGTGCTTAACGGCGTCTATCTTACCGCAGAAAACGGGACTATACGGTTTGTTTCCACCGATGGTCGCCGGCTTGCCCTAATGTCGCGCGATGTTCTTGACAAGAAACTTCAGTACGGCGCCATTATCCCCACGAAAGCAATCAATGAAGTCCAGCGGATCATCGCCGGTGATGATAAAGACGACGAAGTGACCATTGGGATTACGGAAAATCAAGTCGCGTTTCAAATTGGAACAGTAACCATTATCTCCCGGTTAATAGAAGGATCATTCCCCAATTACGACCAGGTTATTCCCAAGAAACACGAAATTCAGGTTACGTTAGGTGTGAAAGAAACATTGTCAGCTGTCCGCCAGATGGCATTGCTTGCCGCCGACAAATCGTCGTCAATAAAGTTTTTCTTCGGCAAGAACATGCTGCGGGTGTCGGCGTCGGCGCAGGGGCTCGGATCCGGCGAAGTTGAAATGGATATCGAGTACAGTGGCGGGAATTTGGAAATCGCGTTTAACCCGATATTCCTTATGGATATATTAAAAAATGTCGACGATACGCAGGTAATTTTTAATTTGACCAACTCGCTGAACCCGGCGCTTATCACGCCGATCAACGATAAAAATTATCTCTGCGTAGTCATGCCGATGAGAATCTAATCTTTACTAGTACGTCATCCCCGAATGGTGGTATTGGGGATATGGTTTTGATTTCAATAAGTAAACACCACCACCATATTCCCGATACCCCCCCGCGGGAATGACAGGCGTGACAGCGGGATTAATTTTACTTTATGGCTTTTACTGAATCAAGCGCTATTATTGAAGCACTTAAGCGGCACTTAGGGCTGGATGAAAACATAGCGACCGTTATACAGATATGGGAACGGGAGATGGGTGCGCAGGCGCGGCATGTGAAGTTGGCGGGGTTTAAAAAGGGGCAGCTGATAGTGGATGTTTCGTCGAGCGCGCACGTGCAGGACATTACCCTGCGGCGCCGGGAAATTATCAATAAAATTAATCAGTATTTCGGCGGAACGAAGATAGTTAAGAGTATTAAAGTCCAGCTGGAAACACAGACCGAGTCATAAGGAGCGGCAGGCATGGCAAAAAACACGGACGAGATGGTAAAAAAACATTACGATGCGTCTAACATACAGGTCTTAGAGGGGCTTGAGGCGGTCCGCAAGCGGCCGGCGATGTATATCGGCTCAACGGGACCCACCGGTCTTCATCATCTGGTGTATGAGATCGTCGACAATTCTATTGACGAAGTGTTGGCGGGCAACTGCAATAATATTGATGTCACCATCCATCCTGATAGTTCCGTCACGGTGCTTGACGATGGTCGCGGCATTCCCGTGGACCCGCATCCAAAGTTTAAAGATAAATCGGCGCTGGAAGTTGTTATGACGGTACTGCATGCCGGCGGTAAATTCGACAAGGATTCATATAAAGTTTCCGGCGGGCTGCACGGCGTCGGCGCGTCGGTTGTAAACGCATTATCGGAATCTATGCGGGTTGAAGTGTATCGCGATGGAAAAATATATTTCCAGGAATACCGGCGCGGCAAGCCGGTGGATCAGATAAAGGTTACCGGAAAGTCAGATAACCGCGGGACGAAGGTAACATTTAAGCCGGATCCTGAAATATTCGCCGAGACCGTCTATTCGTTTGACATATTGTCCAACCGTCTCCGCGAGCTGGCGTTTTTAAACGCCGGCACGCACATCACCATCATGGACGAGCGGGAAGACAAGGAACATGTGTTCGACTACGAAGGGGGGCTGAAAACCTTCGTTAAATATCTTAACGCCAACAAAACCGTCCTGCATGCCGAGCCGATTTACTTCTCCAAAGAAAAAGACGACATGTGCGTTGAAGTGGCGATGCAGTACAACGACAGCTATAACGAGCAGGTGTTTTCGTTTGTCAACAATATCAACACCATCGAAGGCGGCACGCATCTGACCGGGTTCCGCTCGGCTCTGACGCGCGTCATCAACGACTATATCAAGAAAAACAATGTATCAAAGATTAAAGATCTTGCTCTTTCCGGCGACGATGTCCGCGAAGGGATGACGGCGGTTATTTCCGTCAAGGTAGCCAACCCCCAGTTCGAAGGGCAGACCAAGACAAAGCTCGGCAACTCGGAAGTAGAAGGCATTACAAAATCTGTCGTCAACGACGCGTTGTCGATATTCCTTGAAGAAAATCCGGGTATCTCAAATAAAATCATCGAGAAAGCGGTTCTTGCCGCCGAGGCCCGTGAAGCTGCGCGCAAAGCCCGCGAGCTGACCCGCCGTAAAGGGGCGCTTGATTCAGCGTCGCTGCCCGGTAAACTTGCTGATTGTTCTGAGAAAGATCCCGCGTTGTCCGAACTGTTCCTCGTCGAAGGTGACTCAGCAGGCGGCTCGGCAAAACAGGGGCGCAACCGGGAGTTTCAGGCGATTCTGCCGCTTAAAGGGAAAATTCTTAATGTAGAAAAAGCGCGGCTCAACAAAATGCTCAACAACGACGAAATCCGCACGCTGATAACCGCGATTGGTGCCGGTATCGGCCAGCAGGAAGACCAGGAAGGGTTTGACCTCAACAAGTGCCGCTACCACAAAATCGTTATCATGACCGACGCCGATGTTGACGGCGCGCATATTCGCACCCTGCTTTTGACATTCTTTTACCGGCAAATGACGCCGCTGATTACCAACGGCTATGTCTATATCGCACAGCCGCCGCTCTACAAGGTAAAAAAGAATAAAAAAGAAATGTACCTTCACTCGGATGATCAGCTCGACAAGTTTCTCTTCGGCGAGGGGCTCGACGATGTGGTGCTGCGCCTCCTCAAGGGCAGTAAAGCATCTGAGCCGTTTGACACCAAAAAATTGTCCCAGATGGTACAGCACTTAAACGAACTCGATAATCTTTCTCGGAAACTCGAAAGAAAAGGTATCGCCTGGAAAGAATATCTGGCGTTTCGGGCCGACGGCAAAATGCCGTTGTTCCGCATCGAACAGCCCGGCGCCGCGATTCGGTATATTTACACGGACCTCGAATGGAAAGAGTTTAAAAATGAGTTCCTGGCAAAAAAGACGCTCGAGATTCAGTCCGCAGGCGAGTTGACGCTGGAAGTTACCGTCTCGGATGTTGAGCTCGGGTCTTTGATGAAAGATCTGTGGGAATTGCCCCGGGTTGAAGTATTGGTGAAAAAACTTGAGGCGATGGATTTAGATATTGCCTATTTCAGTATCCGCTCGGAAAAACCGATTTACCGGCTTCAGACGACTGCCGATGTGTTCGACCTGCACAGCAGCAAAGAGCTGGTGGACAAAATAAAAGATTTAGGCCGCAAGGGCGCATCCATTCAGCGCTACAAGGGCTTGGGTGAAATGAATCCTGAACAGCTTTGGGAAACCACGATGGATCCGTCAAAGCGCAAACTTTTGCAGGTGCGCCTTGAAGACCTTGTGGAAACCGACCGGATATTCACCACGCTTATGGGCGACAAAGTGGAGCCGCGCCGGTTGTTCATTGAAGTCCATTCACAAGATGTAAAAAACTTAGATATCTGAAAATATTCCCGGCAGGGGCGAGCCGTGCGGCCGCCCACATAGTCAAGACAGAGCGTAAAGCGAGGAAAAAATGGCAGACGAAAAAGTTCCCCCAACCCTTCCCGAAGTGCCCCTTAATCCGAATATTTCACCGCGCAATATCGAAGACGAGATGAAGACATCGTATATCGACTATTCAATGAGCGTCATTGTCGGTCGCGCTCTGCCGGATGTGCGCGACGGACTTAAGCCCGTTCATCGGCGGATACTCTTTACGATGAAAGAAATGGGCATGCGTTACAACACGGCATATAAGAAATCCGCCCGCGTCGTCGGCGATGTGCTGGGTAAATACCACCCGCACGGCGATTCCTCCGTGTATGAAGCCATTGTGCGCATGGTGCAAAGTTTTTCGTTGCGGTATCCCCTGATAGACGGACAGGGAAATTTCGGTTCCATCGACGGCGACTCTGCGGCGGCCATGCGGTATACCGAAGTGCGCCTTAAGGCCATAGCGGATGAAATGCTGGCCGACCTTGATAAAGACACAGTAAATTTCACCCCCAACTACGACGGATCTCTTGAAGAGCCGACTGTCCTTCCGGCGCGGTACCCGAACCTTTTGGTCAACGGCTCGACCGGTATTGCAGTCGGTATGGCGACCAACATCCCGACGCATAACCTGACGGAAGTCATCGATGGCACCGTCGCCTACATAGACAATCCTGATGTGACCATAGCGGACCTGATGAAGCACATTAAGGGCCCCGATTTTCCGACTGCCGGGTTCATTTACGGCAAAGCCGGCATCAAGAGTTATTGCGAGACCGGTCGTGGTTCAATCATCATGCGCGCCAAAGCCGAAATTGAGGAAATGAAAGGCAATCGCGAAGCAATCATCATCAACGAACTGCCGTACCAGGTCAATAAAGCCCAGTTGATAGAAAATATAGCCAACCTTGTCCGCGATAAAAAACTCGAGGGGATCAGCGACATCCGCGACGAATCAGACCGCGACGGGATCCGCGTAGTCATAGAAATTAAACGCGACGGAAACGCCCAGATTGTTCTCAACCAGCTCTTTAAGCATACGCAGATGGAAGCCAGCTTCGGGGTTATCATGCTCGCGCTGGTCAACAACAAGCCGCGCGTGCTCAACATCAAAGAAGTGATTCATTATTTTGTCGAACACCGGCGCGTCGTTATCGTTCGCCGTACGAAGTTCGAGCTTGCCAAGGCGGAAGCCCGGGCGCATATTCTGGAAGGCCTGAAAATCGCGCTGGACAATCTCGATGCCATTATAAAAACAATCAAAGAATCAGCGGACACCGATAGCGCCCGTACCCGCCTGATGGATAAATTCAAACTCTCGAAACTGCAAGCACAGGCTATACTCGACATGAAGCTCCAGCAGTTGACCGGTCTTGAACGCAATAAAATCGAGCAGGAATACCTTGAACTGATTAAACTCATAGAGAAACTGCGCGGCATTCTAATTGACGACCGCAAGGTGCTCGCCATCATACGCGAAGAGCTGTTGCAGGTCAAAGAAAAATTTGGCGATACGCGCAAAACAAAGATATTGTCCCAGACCGCGGAAGATTATGCCGACGAAGATCTTATTCAGGAAGAAGATGTGGTGGTTACCCTGTCGCATGCGGGCTACATCAAACGCATTCCGGCGACAACCTATCGCTCGCAAAAACGCGGCGGCAAAGGGATAGCGGGCATGACTACGCGCGAAGACGATTTTGTCGAGTCGATGTTCGTCACCAGCACGCATGCCCATATGCTTATGTTTACCAGCAAGGGGCGGGTGCACTGGATACGCGTGTTTGAAATTCCCGAAGGGAATCGGACTTCAAAAGGCAAGGCGATCGTCAATCTGCTGCAGATTGCTTCCAGCGACGAGAAAATTACTGCTGCAATCCCTATCCGGTCATTTGAAGAGGAAAAAGAGTCATACCTCTTCATGTGCACCAAGAACGGGACCATTAAAAAAACATCCCTGGCGGAATATGACAGCCCGCGCAAGGGCGGCATCATCGGTATAAATCTTGACGAAGGCGACAGCTTGATAGAAGTAAAACATACGCAGGGTGATTCGCATATCATCATCGCCACCAAGCGGGGCATAGCGATACGGTTTAAAGAAGAAAATGCCCGTCCGATCGGACGCGTTGCGCGCGGCGTTCGCGGCATCAGTCTTGAAAAAGGCGACGAAGTGGTCGGCATGGAAGCGGTAACGGAAAAAGATATTATTCTGGCAGCGTGCGTTAACGGCCATGGAAAACGAAGCCAGGTTAGCGCATACCGTTTGCAGACGCGCGGCGGCAAGGGTGTGATAAATATCAAAACAACGGAACGCAACGGCCATGTTGTCGGCATAAAAAAAGCCAACGAAGGCGACGAAATAATGTTGATGACGGAGAAAGGCATTACCATCCGTCAATCGGTGAAGGATGTTTCCATTATCGGACGCAACGCTCAGGGCGTGCGGCTGGTACGGCTTGATGAAGGCGACAAACTGGCGGCTATCGCCACCGTTGTTAAAGAAGACGATGCGATTGCTGATGCCGAGCAGCCAAGCGCGGAATAACAGTGCTTGAAGCGGCGCGATGAATAAATACCCATCGCCGCTGATGATGTGTGACTCAAAAAATGTATGATGAAACCCGTTAGTTCCATCAACGAACTGCCGCTGAGCGCGTGTAGCGCATCAATCTTTTTTTCTCTTCCCGAGATGTTCCTGCAAGACAATACTATTTTTCTACAGCGCACGGCCACACCCATTCCGGCACCTCTGTCGGCAGTGTCCGCCGTAAACGGCAAAAGGAATATATAAATGAACATTATAGATGGGAAAAAGATTGCAGCGGAAATACGCGGCGATATCAAACGCCAGGTAGACGCACTGAAAATACGCGGGGTGACGCCCGGGTTGGCTACCATATTGGTCGGCGAGGATCCGGCAAGCAATGTCTATGTCGCTCATAAAATAAAGGCCTGCGCAGAATTGGGTATTCGTTCTTTTCACCATCCGCTACCCGCTACTTCAAGCGCAACTGAAATTATTGCGCTGATCGATACATTAAACGCCGACCCTCAGGTGCACGGCATTCTTTTGCAATTACCGTTGCCGGGAAATCTGCTGGGCGAGACCGATCGGTGTATCAATGCAATTGACCCGGCGAAAGATGTTGACGGTTTGCATCCGCACAACATTGGACAGTTGTGCTCTGCAAAAAACTGGCAGGCGATTGAAAAACAGAATATATTAGTTTCCTGCACGCCGCTGGGTGTGATGTATTTGTTGCATAAATCATCCATTGCTATCGCCGGAAAACGGGTAGTTATAGTCGGGCGCTCCAATCTTTTCGGCAAACCGGCGGCGCTTTTGTTTCTGGCGCATGATGCAACCGTGACTATGGCACATTCAAAAACAATGGACTTGCCGGCAGTATGCCGCGAAGCCGACATTCTTGTTGCGGCAATCGGGAAACCGCGGTTTATTACAGCCGCATATGTAAAACCCGGTGCCGTGGTATTGGATGTCGGTATAAACCGCACGCCGGAGGGGATTGTCGGTGATGTTGATTTCGAAGCCGTCAAAAATATTGCGCAGTGGATTACGCCGGTTCCCGGCGGTGTTGGCGCCACGACTATTACGATGCTGATGCACAACACGCTGACTGCCGCTCGACGGATTACGAGTAGTTTCTGATGCGGAGATACATGTAAACATGAAAGAAAAAATATTTCTAAACCCCATTAAAATTACGCCAGCCCTCATGCGGGAGCTTGAGCGGCGCACACTGATACGGGCAATCAAGCCCACAAAAAAATTACTCGCGACGCGGACAACAACGGGGACGGTGGACATATTTTATACGGCACCGCGTGCGAGCGGTACGCACAAACTAATTGGTGTCGGCAAGCGAACCCTTGCCGTGAAAATGATGGTGCATCCGGCAAACGAGGACTTTATTTTAATAAACCCTACAAATATAAAATATAAATCGCTCTATATTATTATTGCGCGCGACAAGCGTGTTGCGTTTGAAAAGAAGGCCCGCAGTGGTGACATTTCCGAAAAAGATTTTTTTACCGTCGACTGGGAGTATAATAATCCCGCAACCTGCGTGTTTACCATGCTTAAAGACACGGTTCATTGCGAAGTTACGGTCCCGGGGCCAGGGCAACATCCCGTATTTTTTGTTACGGAACCATCGCAATTGACGGCAAATTATGTTAATATATACATGCGCGAACTGATAGTGCAAACGGCGTAAGGAGTGGCAATGTTAGCCTTTGTCGTGAATATTTTCGTTCCGCTGACTGCAGGAATTGTTTATTTTTTGATGGCGGTAGAAGTTAACAGGGTCAGCAAAGTACGAAAAATTATGTTCGGTGAGATCGGGTACCGCAAAATCGGCATCGCATTTCTTATGCTGAGTGTTTATTTTATTACTCGCCCCCTCCAAAACATTGTCGGCCCGCACCCCTGGCCGATGATTATCAATTCCCTACGACAGTTTTTTTTGATGGCGGTCATATCTCCGGCTATTCTGGTCGGTATATTTCACTGGGTACCCAGCGAAGATCACACGCCGAAATCGGCGGCGTTTGCCGCGTACGCGGTAGGTTTTTTTATGGCGTTGATTTATATTCTTATCAACCGCGTTGCTGTTGACGGCTCAAAGATTGTCGGTGTATTTGGCGGCATGACTATTTACGACCCGGCGTGGTTTTCAGCCGGTCAGCCACGCTTTGAGTTGGTGTTAATCCACCTGATATCGCAGCTTGTCTCGCCGGTTGGGTTCATCGTTTTGGCGGGGGCATATGTGCGTCATCGCCGGCATGATTACGAATTAAGTCATGTGTATAATCTGATGCCGCTTAAATGGAAATATCTTGAAACGGGGTTGGGGATATTCGCAGGATCACTGGTTGTTGCCGGGCTGGCCGCATTTTTAGGACAGTACTATACCTATCTCTGGGTGATATACTTTATGGGCGCGATTGTTGCCGGGATTGTTGAGCTGCAGGGAATCAAAATTCCGCCACGGGCAACGCCGATTGATTTACAGCCGAGTATGGCTGGGAACGGGTAACCGTCGCCGGCCGGAACATGGATGTGTGCAGTAACCCAAAAGGGGGTGAGAAGAATGGCCGCAAAGAAAAAAGTTGCGAAAAAAGCCGCGAAAAAAGTTTCTAAAAAAAAGAAGTAGGCTGAAAAATGGGGGATAAGAACTTTCGTTCTTATCCCCCGTTGCTTGTTTTTAGACACACTTTGATTATCTGCTTACCGTTCTTTTACGCCATAATCTTCCATCCCGCCTTACTTCCCCGTTCATAAGCCGGTTATAGTCATGCTGGGAATACCAATCATATATCCATATCCGGCATTAGAGGCAGAAACGCTGATGCCTTCCGCAATAGTCCCGACTTTTCCGGTCAAAGCGCATATCCAGAGCGCTGGCGGGGAGCCCATCCCCGACCCGCCCTTCGCTGCGACCATCATGGTGTTAAAATATGAGTTTCCACTGATGTTCATTCCCAATGCAGCGCATGCCGATACCGGGGTTGTCCATGCAAACAATGTGTTCCCATTCCCGGGCGCCCCGTCACTGCTCACCGTATATCGCGTTTCTGTGTAGTACTGCTGTTCGCCAACGGCAATAACATTGCAAACCACTTGGGCCTCTTTCAAGGCAGCTTTTCTGAGCCACATCCGGTAGCCAGTGGATGTCATGATAGCCAGAGCGGCGACTATAACGACGACAGTAAGCAATTCGATCATCGAAAAACCCCGGGAACGATGTTTAGTGCTTGTCCGTAATGCTTTTTTCTTGTAATGCATGGTTTATCTCCCGATTCTCTACACTACATCACATCAACTAAAGTGAAATCACTTCACCAGGCTATTTTTCGGATGGCGCACTTTTGGGGGTAAACAACACCGAAGTGTTATTTCCCAGCATGGTTTGCGGAAGCTTCCCGTCCCATTTATCTATCCACTTGTACGCGATGGTCTTATCGTTTACCGATTCGCGCAGAAGCTGTTGTGCGCGGGCGTCGCCTTCAGCGCGGGTTATGGTCGCCAGTTTGTTCTGCTCGGCTTGTTGTTTTACATATTCGGCAGTTTTAATCTTCTGTTCCTCAATTTGTTTCTGCTCAACAACCTTCTCAAATTCCGGATCAAATTTAATATTCACCAGATTGGCGTTTTCAACCACAATGTTATAAAAATCAAGTTTTTCGCGCAGCGCATTTTCAATCTGTTGTTTCAGCTGGTCGCGTTTAACGATAATATCTTCTACGGGAAATTGCGCCGACGCCGCCTTGACGCATTCGTTAACCGCGGGGTCGATGACCTTTTCCACATAATCTTTACCCACTTTAATAAACAGGTCGTTAACTTTTTCATAGCGCAGATGGGTGTTGATGACGATTTCAACTTCAACCTTCTGCAAATCCTTGGAAGCCGAGAAAGCGCGCACATCAATTCTTTGCGTTTTCACATCGAAAGTGGTCACGCCGTGAACGACAGGTATGCGCAGATGCGTTCCCTGAGAATATGCCACGGTCTTTCCCGAGAGGCGGTTAAAGGTCACGCCGACTTCGCCCGGGCCAACAACGAAAATCGGATTGAGTCCTGCCAGCAAAGCAATCACTGCCACAACAATGACAATCCTTTTTATGACATTTTCATCAATCATAATACATCTCCTGTTGTTTTATTTTGTATCTATTCCGGGTGCGTCAATTATAATTTTCCTTCTGTTTCTGTATGCTTGGTATTTGTACGCCGCCACTGCTATTACAATGACGGTGATTGCAGCAGCAGCGGTGGTTTTGCCGAACACATTAAATACCGAGCGCCAATGGTCGCCGGCAAGTTTGCCCATATACGCCAGCAGTGCAAAAATCACGGCATTGCTGGCGATAATGCCGGCATATGTTCTCAGAGGGGGCAGTTTAAACAAGCCGGCGCAGACGATGGTACAAAAGTTCATCCCGGGAATAAACTTTGACAGAAAGAACGACCACACGCCGTAGCGATGGACCAATAGAGTTGTTTTCTCATGCAGGGATTCAGGCATTAGTTTCGAAAAAAACTTTTTATCGAAGTAGTGTGAGCCGTAACGGTGCGCGATTTCGTAGAGAATAATTCCGCCCAGGGACATGCCCATTACGGTGGATACTATAATGACCGCCAGTGAACCGTGACCTTCCGAAACAATATATCCACCGAATATCGTTCCCAGCTCTATGGGAATAGGCGGGAAAAAAGTGTTGCCTATAGACGAAAAAAACAAGGTCAAAAATAAAGCGACCGGCGCGTCAGCCAGAATAAATATTTTGTCTAAGAATTGATCCATTTTCTATAAATCCTTTTTAACAGTTCCGCCCAAATCATGCTGAGTAGCCCGCCGGCGATGCACAGGGTAAGCCCGCCAAAAGAAATAGGCGCAAATTTAAAAATGCCGCGGAGCGGCGCTATAGTGAGCACCAACCCCAGAAAGAAAGTCGAGCCGCCAAGCACCCACCAGAATGCGTTGTTGCGCGCTGCGAGCGTTTTAAATATATTCTGGGTGCCTGAGCGGTTAATTAAAATCAGGCCTACATTGGCAAAGATCATGGTGGTAAAAGTAAGTGCGCGCGCTTCGTCTTCGCCGGCAGTGCGTTTAGAAATGAAGAAAATAGTGGCAATAATCGCCAGCAGTCCGAGCCCCTGCAAGACGCTGTAAAACACCATGTGTTTGCCGAATAGCGGGTTTGCCAGATTGCGGGGCTTGCGGTTCATGATGCCGTTTTCCGCGGGTTCCACTTCAAAGACGATGGAGCACGCCGGGTCGATAATAAGCTCCAGAAAAAGAACATGAACCGGCATCAGCACCAGCGGCCATTTGAGTATCACGGGAATAAGCGACATCCCGGTAATCGGCACATGGACCGCAAAAATATACGCCATGGCTTTGCGCAGGTTGTCGAAGATGCGCCGGCCCATACCCACACCGGCGACGATGGAAGAGAAATCGTCGTTGACCAGCACAATATCTGCCGCTTCGCGGGCTACATCCGTTCCGCGGCTGCCCATGGCAATGCCAATCTGGGCTGATTTAAGCGCCGGGGAATCGTTGACGCCGTCGCCGGTCATGGCGACAATTTCGCCGTTTGCTTTTAAGACATTGACGATTCTCAGTTTCTGTTCCGGCAATACCCGCGCGCAGATGGAAACGGATTGAATGCGGCGGCGCAATTCATCGTCGGTCATCTGCGTCAGTTCTGCCCCGGTGATGCAGTCGTCTGCGTTGGCAAGCCCGATTTTGCGGCCGATATTTTTTGCAGTTTCAGGATAGTCGCCGGTAATCATGATGACCCGGATACCCGCGCGGCGGCATTCGGCGATGGCCGCCGGGACGGTCTCACGCAGCGGGTCGATGAGGCCGATGAAACCTAAAAAACTAAATGAAAAATCATGTTGGCCGCCGGGAAGGTGGCCGGCGGTGAACTGGGCTTGGGCGACGCCTAACACGCGCAGGCCTTTATGCGCCATGGCGGCAACCTGCGCAAAACAGGTCGCGGCGGCAGGAGCATCGAGATGACAGAGATCGATAATCGCTTCCGGCGCCCCTTTGGCGGCAATAATATAATCATTGCCTCCGGGTGACTGCCAGACACGCGACATCGCCAGCAGTTTTTTGTCGAGCGGGTATTCTTGTACCAAAGTCCAATTACCGTGGAGATGATCAGTCCCCGAGAGTGTTTTTGCGCCCAAATCCTTCAGCGCCTGTTCCATGGGGTCAAACGGATCCCTTTGACTGGCCAAAATACCAAATTCAATGAGTTCATGAAACCGGTCCGGCAGGGCGGTGATTGTTGAGTGGTCGATGGTGAATTCAGCTTTGTTGGTGTACAAAGTGTCCAATATCATGCGGTTGGTTGTCAGCGTGCCGGTCTTGTCAACGCACAAGACTGTAGCCGAACCCAGCGTTTCGATGACGGAAACTTTGCGCGTGAGCACATTGTGGCGGGACATGCGCCAGGCGCCTAACGCGAGAAAAACCGTCAAAACAACAGGAAATTCTTCCGGCAGGGTAGCCATGGCGAGGGTAATGCCTGCCAGGAGTCCGTTAAGCCAGTTGTTTCTCGTCAATCCGTAAATGACGACGACCAGCGTACAGCACGCCAGGCCGACAATCGCCAGATTTTTAACGAGGATGTGTATTTCTTTTTCCAAAAGTGTTGGGGAGGCTTCGATGGCGTGGAGCGCTTTGCCGATTTTTCCGATCTCAGTAGCGCCGCCGGTGGCAATAACGCGGGCAATCCCCGTACCTTTGATTATCATGGTTCCGGAATACACTGTCGGTAGATCATCGCCGCCCGGGCGGTGTGCGGCAACGACATCATTTTCGCAGGCGCTTTTCCTGACCGCTGCAGATTCGCCGGTCAGGAGTGATTCATCCACCGACATATTAATGCAGGAAAGCAGTACTGCATCAGCGGGAACCCGGTCACCTTCTGATAAAAGCAGAATATCGCCGCGGACAACTTCGCGTCCCGCAATACGCTTCTGGTGTCCATCGCGGATAACCAGTGCCCGGGGGCTGGAAAGGTCCCGCAGGGCCTCCAAAGCCCGCTCGGTTTTCCGTTTTTGGTACAGCGTGATGCCGATAATGATGCCGACAAAACCCAATAGCATCAGGGCTTCGTGAATATCGCCCAAGGTCAGATAGATGCCGCCGCAGGCGGCCAGTAAAAGGAACATCGGCTCCTGAAATATTTCCCAGAGCAATGAAAAGAAATGTTTTTTGTTCGCGAGGGGAAGTTCGTTATATCCTTCAGTTTTAAGAAGGCGTTGAACCTCTGTTTCGGGGAGTCCGGATAATGAAGCAACATCAATTTCCGCGTAAGCCATGCAATGTTCCCTTGGTAAGCCGGGGATGTTGGAACGCTGAAAAAATTAATGCCGGGGGAATTTATCGGCGTATTTGCGTATCCATTCCAACGCCGCTTGTTCGCCGGTGACCGGTTGCCCGGCTTGTGCGGCCAGTTCTTTTTTATAATCTTCGATATGACAAATCTGTTCAAGCATGCGTATCTTAAAACTGTCTTTTTTATCAACGAACTCGACGCCGACATCAAATATGGTTTTATCCGCGGCATCCGGACGGCACCAGATGACTTTGCCCTGCGTTGAGAACACGGGGCGGACCAGCGGGATGCGGATATCCACGAGCGTATCGATGGGGACTGCGACGGTTGACCGGAAGGATAAACCGCCAAAGCTGATCTCATTAAGATATTCAGTGCGGTGGGCGACAATATCCTGTAGGTGGATTTCGATAGGCATATCAGCCATGTGGCGGATAAAATTGCGCTTTTCGCATTCGCTGTTTACATCAATAGTAGTCATGCAATGCCCCTTTTATAATGTGACGGCGGGATATATCAGTATTTAAATAATTATAACAAAAAAAACAGGAGTTTGCGATTACGCGCAGCTCCTGCAGTGCCGTGAATCGTCAGATCCGCTTAGTGAATTTTAATGGCGTCTACCATGCACACGCGTTCACAGCCGCGCAGTTTATCGCATTTCGTTTCATCGCTGACCGCGCAGGTACCGGTATCTTTGTTGATAAAAAGAATGTTTCTCGGGCACAAGGCAACACACGCTCCGCAGCCGGTGCATAGTTGCAGATTTATATCTACAATACTGCCCATGGCGTACTCCCTATGTTACTTTTAATATCCGCGTGATAGCGTCGACAAAACCCTCTTTTGATAAGGCGCCGACAGCCATTTGGGGCTTTCCCTCTTGGGGGACAAACAGTATGCTCGGGATGCTTGAGACGCCGAACTGGGAGGCCAGCACCTGTTCTTTGTCGGTATCAATTTTATAGACATTGATTTTGCCGGCGTACTGCGTGAGCATATCCTCAAGGATAGGAGCCACCGTTTTGCAGGGCCCGCACCAATCGGCGTAAAAATCAATGATACAGGGAATATCGCCCTGGTACGCCCACTCTTTTTTTGCGGCATAGTCAAATATCTTTTGTTTGAACGATTCGTTGGTAAGATGTTCCATAATGGGCTCCTCCGGCGGCCAGGCCGCTGTTGTTAGAGTTTTTTCGCCGGTGCGGCACTGGCCTTTAATTGACGGTTAATCTCGGCTGTCCATTCCGTTTCCATGCCGGGTTGAAAACCGACAAACTGTTTCGCTATATCACCGGAAGGGCTGATGACGAAAAATGCCGGGATGCCGCTCACGCGGTATGATTGCGAAGCCGAGCCGTCGTCGTTAAGAACGGTATATTTCATGCCGTTTCTTTTAACAAATTCCAGCGTTGCCGGCGGATCTTTCTCAACATTGATGCCCAGAATGACGACATTAGGATTTTTTGCAAACTGCTCGTACATGGCTTCCACCGCCGGAATGGAGCGGCGACATGGCGGGCACCAGCTGGCCCAAAAGTCCACAAACACCACTTTGCCCTTAAACTGCGATAACGCAACAGTTGTCCCCTTAGTGCTTATCAGCTTGAACTGCGGGGCTGCTTGGGCTACTGCAATACCGGCGGTCAAAGAAAGCGCGCACAGTGCGATGAATCCCGATTTAATCATGCTCATACCTACCTCCTGAGTAGTCTATTTAAGTATCTCTAAAATTTTCTCAACGCGCTTTTCAATGATGCGATAACAGGTCTTGACGCCTGTTTTCTGGGGGGCGATGACGCCGTTGCGCCGCAATATGCCCAACTGTTGGGAAACCGTTGACTGGGGCGCCTTCAAGCGCAGCGCCATATCGTTGACATTGCATCCCGATTGAGCCATAAGGCCACAGACAATCTTCAAACGAAGCGGATGGCCGAGCGTTTTGAGTAGTTCACTGTCTTCAATAAAATTCACGGACCGCCCCCTTTGTTAATGTAATTATCTAAATAATACAATATTACAATATATATGTCAAGTGCGGTAGTAGATTATGTTATTTAGGGCGGGGAAGGGTAAAATCCAGCAGGGCGGCCGTGACGCGCCAGGGAAGGAGTTTTTTGAGCAAGCACAACAAAGATATCTCGCTGTTTATCGTTATCAAAAAGCGTTTTCCGGTGCATTTCGTCAGTATTCTCCCCGCTGCTTCCTCAGGCGCTATCAGCGATTGGCGGGCCGAGGCGCCCAGTGTCATCCACGCAGGCATGCTGCTTTTTTCGGCGGCGTATTGGGGGGTGTCGATATCAGCGGGGCACGCGACATACACCGCTATGTTTTTGCATAACAGCTCTCTGCGCAGGGCTTCGGCAAAATTAATGACACCCGCTTTTGCCGCGCAGTAGGTGGAATAGCCGGCCGCCCCAATGAGCCCGAGTGCTGACGATATCATTAAAATTTTCGCCCCCGGTTTTAATAACGGCAGGAATATCTTTGTAGATACCACTGTTCCCCAGAGGTCAACTTCGATATCTTCTTTGAGCTTTCCGAAATCAGCGTAGTCACCCAGCAGGTTGACGGTGACAACGCCGGCGTTAAGAATCAGAAAATCTATGGCGCCGCATTGGTTTTGTATGTCTGCGGCTATAACGGTAAGCTCCCGGGGTGCGGTAATGTCGCCCGCAAACCCATAGGCCTCATGGCCATTATCTTTGATGGATGCAACCGCTTTGTCCAGAATATCTTTCCGGCGCGCTATCAATAAAGGAACCATCCCCTGTGCCGCCAGATTTTTGGCGAAAGCAAGCCCCAATCCTGACGATCCACCTGTAATAACCGCATATTTTTTATCGCTCATAAAACCGCACCTCTTGTTTAGTTTCGGCACTATCCCTCCGCAGTCGACGCGGTGGGCCAATTATGATAGTTTCTTTGAAAAGCATCTTTTCCGTTTGTTCTGCTTGGCGTCAAAATGTTCCCAGAGCGATAACACTTTGGTGTTCGTTTCCAGCTGTCCGGAAGCGTCCACCATGGAAATATTGTTTTTTGCGAATGTTTTATACCCCTCCCGCATGATCATGGCGTTTACGCCTTTTCCTTGCAGGTCTTCGCGTATGGCAATAAGAAGCAGTTCGGCCGTATCGTTCTTTCGGGACGCCTGCAGCATGTGCAGAAATCCGAAAGGGAATAGCTTTCCCTTCGTTTTCTGAAGCGCTTTTGACAATGACGGCAGGGTAAAGCCGAACCCGACTATCTTGTTATCCTTGTCGGCTATGAGCAGTATGAAATCGGGGCGGATAAATGAAAAATATAATTTCGTGTAATATGCCACTTGTTTTTCGGTTAAAGGCACAAACCCGAATATGTTTTTATAGCAGTTGTTGAGCAGGGCAAATATTTCTTTCGCATACGCCAGCAGGTCTTTTGACGACCGCAGGGTAACCACTTTTAGATTAAGCCGCTTTTCGACAATGCGCGCCATGCGGTCCATTTTCTCATACGAGTCCGGGGTTAGTTGTATTCTAAATTCCAGCCAGTCAATTTCTTTTACATAGGACCATTTCGCCAGATGAACGGGATAGTACGGAAAATTGTATACTCCGGAAAGAATGCATAGTTCGTCGAACCCCTCAACAAGCATCCCCTCGCGGTCAAAATCCGTAAAGCCCAACGGCCCTTGTATGCCGTCCATGCCGTTTGCTTTCGCCCATGCTTCAACGGTTGCGAACAGCGCTCCGGAAACTTCGTAATCATCAGTAAAATCTAACCAGCCGAACCGCGCATTCTTCTGTTTCCACACTTCTGTATATCGGTCGTTGATGATGCCCGCGATGCGGCCGACAACGATATCGTCTTTGTACGCCAGCCAGTATTTTGCACGGCAAAAATCAAATGCCGGATTTTTTTGGGGGTTCAGCGTATTCTTTTCGTCAAAATCCAGCGCCGGCACCCACTGCGGGCAGTTTTTATAGAGGGCATGCGGCAACCGAATGAACGCGTTTAAATCCTTTTTAGAAACGACTTCTTTAATGACAACAGACATATACATTCCTTCCCCGCCAAAGCAGTGCTAAAATACTTCGTAATTTTACCAAAGTTTGCGCCCCGCCACAAGAGGAATCCATCCTGCACCCCGCACATTAAATCCACCCCCACCCTCCTTTGTCAAAGGAGGAAGTTATGGATAATAGCTTATTATTTGATAAAGCAAGAGAAAGTTAATTAAAATAATTCTCCGCGCGCCAGGAGCAGGAAAAACGAGTTTATCGATAATCCATCATTATTTTAGAAAGCAGAAGAAAGGTATTGATAATTATGCTCTGCGCACCAGTGATACTGTTTGACAGAATCCCCCTTTGACAAAGGGGGACAGAGGGGGATTTGCTGTTGAGGTTTGTGTTTTTTTAGTCAGGTGCTGTAAATTTGATATAATACGCCACTATGGCAGAATTTCTCGACACACTTAATCCGATGCAAAAAGAGGCGGTCTTGCATGTCGACCAGCCGCTTATCATCTTTGCCGGCGCGGGCACCGGGAAAACCCGGGTGATTACCTGCCGTATCGCCCACCTGCTCAACAGCGGGGTTTCGCCCTGGCATATACTGGCGGTTACTTTCACCAACAAGGCCGCCGAAGAAATGCGTCGCCGCGTGGACGCACTGGCAACCGGGCAGGGGCGTGGCGTCTGGATTTCAACCTACCATTCGTTTGGCGCGCAATTCCTGCGCGTGGAGGCAAAACAGATCGGCCTCAACCCCGATTTTTTGATTTATGATTCAAACGACCAGAAACATGTCATCAAAGATGCGGTCGCACTGCTCAACCTCAGCGATAAAACCTATAAACCTTCGCGCATAGCCGAACTCATCAGCCGCGCGAAAGATGATTTACTCGATGCCGATTCCTACGCCATCCACGCGCTGGCTTCGGGTGACAATTTCCGGCAGACTGCGGCGACTATTTATGAAATTTACCAAAAAAAACTAAATCAGGCGGGCGCGCTGGATTTCGGCGACCTGATTATGCGTACAGTGATGGCACTGCGCGACAATGCGGCACTACGGGAAAAGTATCAGGAGCGGTTCAGGTATGTTCTGGTCGACGAGTATCAGGATACCAACCACGGGCAGTACCTGCTGACTAAGTATCTTTCCGCCAAACACAAAAATATTTGCGTCGTGGGTGATGACGACCAGTCGGTCTATTCGTGGCGCGGCGCGGATATCCGCAACATTCTTGAGTTTGAACGCGATTACCCGGGTTGCCGCATGATAAAACTTGAGCAGAACTACCGGTCAACCCCGAACATATTAAGCACCGCCTGGCAGGTGGTCCAGCGCAACCAGAAACGCGTTGAGAAAAAATTATGGACACAGAACAGCGAAGGCGAACCGGTCCAGCTTATCGAAGCCCGCAACGAACTCGACGAAGCGCAGGATATTGTGCTCAAAGTCCAGGAGCTGGTGCGCCGATACGGATATAAACTCAACGATTTTGCCGTATTTTACCGTACGAACGCTCAATCGCGCGTGCTGGAAGACGGGTTTCGGCGCGAAGGTATTCCCTACGCCGTCATCGGGACGATGCGGTTTTACGAGCGCGCCGAAATTAAGGATGTTCTGGCGTACTTAAAGCTTGTCCACAACCCGCACGATAATGTCAGCTTCAAGCGCGTGGTCAATGTGCCGCGGCGCGGGATTGGCAAGGCGACCATAGACGCGCTCGACAAGCTCGCCACCGAGAAAAACTGTTCGCTTTGGCAGGCGATGATGACGACGAACGACAAAAAAGGGCTGACCATTTTCCGCGGCATCATCGAAGAGCTGCGGGCGACGAAAGACGCGCATACCGTCAAGGAAATCGCCGCGCTGGTTCTTGAAAAAACGCGTTTTGTCGAGGATATTAAAAGCGAGGACACCATCGAATCGCGCAGCCGGGTGGAAAATATTTACGAATTGATGTCGGCAATTGATGAGTTCGAATCCCGCTCGCCGGACAAAACGCTTGCCGGGTATCTGACGCAGGTGTCGCTGGTCAACGATATAGATGAATGGACTGAAGAAACAGACCGGGTGACTTTGATGACCCTCCATTTGGCTAAAGGTCTTGAATTTAAAGCGGTTTTTGTGACAGGGCTTGAAGAAGGTTTGTTCCCGATAGGCGAAACGGCGTTTGATGAAACAAATCTGGAAGAAGAACGGCGCCTGATGTATGTCGGCATGACGCGCGCCAAGGAACACCTGTATCTTACCTGGGCAGCTGAACGGCGGGTATACGGAAAAACCCGGTGGAACCTGCCGTCACGGTTTATCGCTGAGGCCGGTCTGCGTACGGAACCTCGGGAACCGCACAGCGAGAGCCCTGTATTCCGCCGCGGCACCGTACGCCCCTCCGCTACCTATCCCGAACGCAGTACGCACGAGGTGGAGCTGGTAGCGTCGGTCAGCGCCCCTATCGACGGCCCCGAAGACCATCCCGGGTTTAAGATAAATTCCCGTGTACTCCACCAGCAGTTTGGCGCCGGCAAGATAATCGACCGGTCCGGCGCCGGGGACGACTTAAAGCTCGTCGTTCTGTTTGATACCGGCCAATGGAAAAAACTGTTGGCAAAATACGCCAACCTTCAGACGGCTGACTAAACAAAAACCATGCGTTATGCGGAACTGAATTATTCACCCCCCGCTAAACACATTTTTCACTTATTTCACAGGGAAGTTCTAAGTATTTCACCGATATCAGCTATACTATATTAATGAATCGTACTGTCACAATGCCTATGCGCACCCTCACTGCCTATATCATTACTCTCTGTTTGCTGGCCGCCCCGTGCGCGCCGGTCTTTGCCGCCGACTGTAGTGCTTTGGCGCCCAAGGCTACGGCGGCCGTTGAAACCCAATCACTTGCCATATATTATTCAATGTGTGTCGCTGCTCCGCTGCTGGCGGTAAATGCGCTGATGGCGTTGGCTGCCCAAAAGGATGATTCGCGCGATGACGCCGGTCAGAAGCCTTCCTCCCCCGCTCCGGAGAACGACCGCGCTTCCGGAAGCGCACAGCTCTCGTTGAAAGCTAATGCCGGACAAAACAATACTCGATTTTCTGTTACTGATGGCCTTTGTGAGAGACCAGGACACCACGCCGCTCTGTCGTTCTGTTTGACGGTTAAAACACAGGATGGTCAGGTAGCGATCAATTCGTTAAGTCGTCTTTCCCCTGCCGTGCTCGCGCGCGGCGCTCTTGACGCCAGTACTTTGTTGGCGCGGGATTTGGTTCACCTGAAGCACGGTCCGTTTATGGCCCGTGTTTCTTTTTTTTGTACCCATTATTCTATCGGAGGACATGTATGAAGACAATTTTAAACTCAGTCAACGCGGCGCTCGGCGTCGTAACGGAGGATTGGATGAACACATCATTTAGTTTTGTAAAGACGGTCGCTGCAGCGACCTTGGCGTTATTTGTATGGAGCAGCTGCATAGCGCAGGCGGCGTACGGTGCAATGAATATGCCCGTTGATCCGCTGTCCGTGCGTACCACGCAGATGCTGTCGGAGTTCGTTCTGCCGTACTCGTTGGGCCGCATCACTGACGCGCGCTGCGCGGCAGGGGCGACCGCGCCGGCCGTTATCCTTATTCAGGACCTGCACTGCAATCCCGAAGTGCAAAAAATATAGCCGGCATTCTCAAATCCTTTGACGAGAAGTTCGGCCTGTCAAAAGTATATCTGGAAGGCGGTATCGGCGCGCTGGACACTTCGTGGATAACCACCATCGCCGACAGCGGCGTACGCGCGGAGATGGTTGACACCATTATGGATAGCGGCCGGCTGACCGGCGGCGAATATTATTCGCTGACCAGCGGCAAATACACCCTGCTCGCGGGACTTGAAGACCGCGGACTATTTTTTGATAATATCAAGCGCCTGGGAACCATCATGAATACCCGCAGCGAACTGCGGGCGTTGTATCCCGCCATTGAAAACGACCTTGCCGCGCTTAAAAAGATGTATTATTCTACGCGGAACAATCGTCTGGACGCACTGCTTACCCGCCGCGCGGACGGTTCCGTGCAGGGCGACGAATACTATCGCCAGCTGATGTGGCTTGCTCACAAGGCGGAAGTGCCGTTGTCGTCGTATCCCGAGATGAGCGCGTTCATGCGGGTAAAGGAATTGCAAAAAAAGCTGAACTACAAAAAAGTAAGCACGCAAATAGCGACCTATCTGAGCAGTTTGAAATCGGCGCTTTCCGCTGAATCGTACCGGAAACTGACTGCCTTGACGCAGAACGAAACGCAGTTGAGCGAGCTGTATGTTCAGTTGCAGCGGTTGTCCAAAGAGAAAGGGTTTGCGTTGCCCAAGGGAACGCAAGCGCTGAATATTTTTCTTAACTTTATTGAAGAAAACCAAAAAATCAACCTTGTCGTTCTGGTAGCTGAAGAGAAAGACCTTATCCGGGACATCCGCGCACGGTTCGCCCGCACGGTTGCCGAGCAGGAGATCGGCTTTTTATCTGATTTTTTCGTGGTAGCGAAAAACTATCTTGAGAACAAGGTTTCCGCGCAGGATTACGCGTATTATACCCGCACACTGCCGTTATTTAAGAGCACCTGGGCCGTCTATGCCCAGGACGGCGCGTTGCCGGCACTGGCGCAGTATTATCCGTTATTCGACGCGTTCTACGCAGCCAATGCCGAACGCAATCAGCGGTTTTTAAAGAACGCTTTCGGCAATCTTTCCGCAGTAACGCCGGCGCCGCAGGGTGCCGCCGATCAGCGCGCGGTTTTTGACCAACTTTCAAACGGCGTAAAACCCTATGCCATGATTACCGGCGGGTTTCACACCCAGGGTTTGGTGAATTTGTTGGCAGCGCACGGCGTATCATATATAGTAGTGACCCCGAATGTGACGCGCACCACGGTCGCGTCGCAGAAGGTCTATGATGAACTTATCAGCGCCCAGGCGAAACAATTACCCACCCAAACATTGGCTGCCTATATTCTGGCAAACCAAATTCAGGACAATGATATGTACCCGCTTGTTATTGCCCAGGCGAAACTTACCGGAATAGCCGCGTTTGATACCGCCTATTTACAGGCCTTAGTGCAAAAAGAGCGAGCCAAAAATCCCGAGCAAACTATCGAGGATTTTACGGCAGCGTTAAATACAGAGTTACAGCACCTCAGCGACCGGTTAAACGAAACGAATCCAAGCCCTGTAACTTTTAATTTGCTTGCAGTAGAGCACGTGATAAAAATACTCCCTGAGGGGCAGGCGACGGATGGTAACAAGACAACTCCCGCCCTGACAACCCCAAAAACCTTAAAAACTTTCTGGTTCTTACCGCGGTGGTTTGTGCAGAGATTTATATCCTGGTTATGGGAAGCCCGCGAAGTCCAGGCGGTAGTGGAAGAATTAGCCGGACAGTTTCCGGGCACAATGCCGTTTATGGAGTATGTTACCCCCGGCACGAAGTTCAATGCATTTGTGGGGGACCATCTGCCAGCAAAAACGAGCGAGAACAATTTAAATGAAAACGCGAAAAACTTGAATAGAAAAGTAGAGTCTGCGTTGATGGGCGTGGCATATCCTGCGGCGGTAGCGTACAATCTGGTGATGAATTCCCCGTTGTTTATCGGTGGCAAGTTCACCGCTACCGTGGTATCCGGCATTGTTCAAATAGTATTGCACTTGCGGAACAACTGGTTCGGCAAAACCGCGCTGACAACCGGCGTTGCCCTCAAAAGAATTTCCCTGCTCTTGTCAATGTGGTTGGCGTTTACGATGGTTCTTGCGGCATGTGCCCCTAACGCCATGAGTGAGAAAATCGTTCGTGCTGTGCCGCAAGCATATGATACAAGAATTGTTACCTATGATATTTTGGATAATCCGGCAGACGTGGGCGTTGACAAAGCGGAAGTCACCGGCGAAGGACGCCAGATATTCTTAAAATCGTCAATAAAAATTGGACAGAGCGTTATCGTCACTCTGAGAGCCAATGAGGCGGCAATGCCACCTGAGGCGATAGCAATCAGGGCGGATGAAAAAGCTGAATGGGTTTTTGTTAACGCCGGATTCCAGCAAACGCCAGCGACGGAAATCAAACTATTGATTACGGGACCTCAAACCGAGTTTCAATGGTTGTGGCTGAAAGATCCCCAAAAGCTATGGAGTGTCAGTGCAATAGAGCAGGGTAATGTCGCGCTTTCAATAAGCCAGTCGGCAGCGGGCTGGCAGTTAACCGATCTTGCCGGTATCGCCGCTGTCAATCCTGACAGCAAGAACGACCAAGCCATCATGACGCTTACGATTCCATTCAGTGAAAAAAATCTAGGATTACAAGAGATCCTTCAGCAGGCGCATGGCATAAAAATAGGGCTTCAATGTGCTAATTGCCCGTCGGATGTGAAGGTAACTTTTGTCTATCAGGGCGGATACACGGAAATAATGCAAGCAGTAGTTGTGGCCCCTGGCAACAGCATAGCCCTCAATCTTGTGGCGGGCCAAACACTGCAAGGAGTTACGATTACTTTTCCCGCCAACGGACGGTTGACGGGGGCAGTTACCACCGGCACGGTAGAATTGACCAAGGCCGTGATTACGGGCGTGCCCAATCCGGCGAAAACTGTTGCAGCCACAAATCCATCTGTGTTCGACCATACGAGATACGCCTCGGTCATTCAACGGGGCCGATCAGTCCCGATACAGCAAGCCGTTTCCCATCGTCCCCTGACTGATGATGGGACGTATGGTGTATGGCTAATGAATGATCAAGCACATGCCCTTGCTGCTGCTGCGATGCACTGCATGGATGGCCTCGGAGAAAAGGAAGCTTTTATTGCCTTATCGATGAAATTTCTTGATGAACAGAGCAAGGCAATGAAGGAACCAATGCCGCAGGAAGCCATGGCATTATTTGAACAAAAACTGCGTAGTCAGGTGATGGAAAACGGAGGCCTTGCGTTTGATAGCCAGTTACAGGCATTGCGTTGGATTATTGAACATCATATTGCGTGGTGGTATGAGGAAGAAGGAGTAAAAAAGGGCATTGATGCCATTTTAAATTTAATAGAATCAGAAGCTCTGTATTCCGCCAAAGCAATAGCGGATTATATCGCAGCAGCTGTCGCAGGAAATTCAAGCAATCTCCCCCCTGAGATTCAGCAACTCGTAAACGCACATAAGCGCAGCGGGACATTGCCTGTTCTTCTTTGGAATCTTTTGGTGCCGGCCGCATTGCATAGGTACTACACGCACAATGATGCCACAACGCGAACATTCAATTTAAAGTTGCACATGCTTAATAATTTTCTTGCACCAGCAGGCCGTCGTGAGGAGAGCGTATTTGACGATGTTGCCGCAAGCGTCAACATCTTGATGGAGTATCAGAAAAATCTTCCTCCCGCTCAACAAAGCAGCCACGCGCTCCTTAAAAGCAATAACCAGGGGAACATGATTTTGGGCGATCCTTTTATTGCCGGCGAGAGATCAAGTCCGGTCACAGCGAACGGGGATGCAAAAGCGTGGATTGCCTGGAGATACCTAAAAGATTTTCAAGATGCCATATATCAAGAGTACAACCAACCTATGGAAAATGTTTCCGTTGAATATATGGTGTCTGGGAAATGCACAGGAGTTACGATTGTCAGCCAAGGAGTTACTCAATCAATAAACTTTAGGGCAATGGGCCAACATTCATCAAACTCAATGATTGGACCCTCAAATTCTTGGATGGAGATGTTGAAAGAATATGTCCCCCAAATATATAAACAGGTCATGGCACTAAAAAGCGCCCAACGGTCCTTGATTACCGGGGCGTCCTTGCCGGAGCACATTTCGTATCGCTCCTTGACGGCCGCAGTGACTTATGATAAATGGCGTAATCATGATGATACACAAACAGTTAAAACGCTTGCCAAGATGGCCATGGCCTGCAACAAAGGCACAGATTATGAAAAGTCACTGGCGCAGATTTCATTTATTTCACTTTCGATGACATTTCTTGGGTCACGGAGAATTAATGGGGGAGAGCGCATCCCGAAGGTTCTCGTAGACGTATTTGAAGAGAAACTGACCAAGCAGATGAAGGAAAATGGAGGCCTTTCGTTTACAGAAACAGAAACAGCCACAGCCGAAGAACAGGCGATTGACTGGGTCATTGAACACCACATTGCTTGGTGGTATGAGCAAGAAGCCCTCAGGGAGGGGATGGATGCCGTAACGAAGACCATCAGAAATTATTTTTTTCTGGATTCCTCAAAACATATGATAGCGCTTGCCGTTACATTCTTAACGCAAGCCCCGCACGAAATACCAGGCCTTGACGCCGTAATGCCTTTTTATCATCAAGAAGGAAAATGGCCGGTTCTTCTCTGGGACTTTTTGGTGCCGGCAGCGTTGATGCAAGTATATAGTCGTCCTGCTGATGAAAACAGGGTGCAAACAACTGCTATGAAATTGCATATGCTTAATGCTTTCCTTTCGCCGGTCGGTCGTAGTAAGGATAGCGGGATTGCCGATGTTATCACCAGCGCCGAAACCCTGTATGCGCGCAAGCAAGCGCACAACGGTGATTTAAACTTTTTTGTGGCGCACCCTGGTCTCGGTGATGTGTCCCCCTCTGAGGCCATGCCGTTCGACGCCATCATGAACTTTGAAATAAATTATCCCACAAGGGAATATGATTTGTCCGAAGATGCCGGATATGCAGATGCAGTAATGGCGTTCAGATATCTTCAACAATTTGTGCGCGAAATACAATCAAGAACTGGATTAGAAACCCCCGTGAAATTCCTCTTTTCTCGGGGCCGTTGTACGGGGATTGTTGTTGCAGATGCCAAGGGAAGCGAACAAGTATTGAGGTTGTCAGCGGGAGAGAAATCCACCGGCTTGGCGACTGTCGTTAAAAACATAAAAGATTCTGAGCGACCGTTGACGACCGGCAAGACACATCGCGAGAATGCTAATGATCCATGGGTCAGCTTGTTGGCAAAAAGACTGAATTGGTCTGAATCGCGTGTCCGGGAAGTGTTTGTTGCTCCTGCGATGGAAAACAGTTTTTTTTGGGTGGCGCTTGAACAATATGTTCAATTGTGGAAAATATATGGCGCGGAAGCAGTAACATTTTCTTATGCCGACGGTGCGCTGAAAACTGACATAAAGGATGATCCGGTTTTGACGGCTTTTCTGACGGCTTTTAATGCCATTATTGAAGCCCATGATCCGATTTCTGGCGCCAGTATGTCTTTGCCGTTTGCTGTGTGGCAGGTACTGCATCAGACAGCCACTTTGGGAATGGTACAATTCGACGCCAAATATAATAAACAACGGCAAAAATTGGGGAGCGAAGTCCCCGCTGATTTGAAAACTATTGTTAAGGGAACCCAGGGATGGTTCAAACAGCATTTATTTGATACTCATGTGATTCACAATTATATTCGGACGCTTTTGGACGGTGCACATCGCCTGCCGGAATTTGGGGGCATTGTTCAACAAGTTGCACAAGAAGGGACTGTCTCCAAAGAAGCAATCGCCGCGTTGCGCCAAGCCGTGTTGAACCATTTGGATAACCCTAAAGTTTCTGAAGTGGAGCGATATCGCCCCGAAGTGGTTAAGGTGATAATGAATGATCAGATGCTCAGCCAGATTCTGCAGGGCGCATCCCGCGTTTATATAGGAGCGCTGGCGCAACTCGGGACTCCGGAAGCAGCTTTACAAGCCATGTATGATGAAGCCGAACGGTTGTTCCATGCAGGCACGGGGTTTTCGTCATTGCCCGCTTTGTCCGTCAGCGATTTGTCTGCGGTGTTTGAGCGGGAACTGAAGCGCTGGGGGGTTGACCCGAAGAGCTTGCTGAAAGGCGATGCAGCACAGGGGATAGTCGATGCGGTTGCTCAAAATCGTGCTCCCGCTCGCGCACTCGTGCCTACCATTTCCGGTGCGGTGCAGTATGTCATGATTCCGATTGGCATGCCCGCAGACAATGTGGAAAAAAGCCTTGCTGACGCCCGTGCATTGGCGGAGCAGGGGTTGGATGTGGTTATTATTCGTGACGGGATAAACGCTCCTGGTTTTGAGAAAGCAACAAAATTATCAATCGGACAGACCAATCAAAATGTGTGGCATAGCGAAGAATATATATCCGGAGAAGGGTCATTGCACACCGTGTATGCGCTTGCAGGGAACGATGCAGTATTGAACGCGACCATGAACAATTTTATTGCGGGTCGGTTGCAGTTGTCCGGCATCAGCGGGCGTGCGCCGGGGCTGGTGATAAGCCTCGCAGATCCTTTTGCGCAAGGCCGCACCGGAGTCCGTCCTGAACAGTGGGCGCTGATGCCGCACAGCCCCGTATGGCGCACAACGATTACGGATTCCATGGATGCATTTCTGCTTGCGGCGGAACAGGCGTATACGCTGTCCGGCCAACTCCCGCTGGAACAAGACGCGGCGGCGTGTTACCACCAGCCTATCACTTCAAGACAGCACATTGAAGATCTTTTAAAAAACCCTGCGTCATTCTGGGAAATTCACTCTAAGAAAGCTACGGTAATAACGCTTGACTTGACAAAGTTGCCCCAGGAAGAGCGGAATGACAAAACATGGGCATTTGTAAGATGGTATATTATTCGTGTGCATGAAGTTGGTTTGTCCGTTGTTGTCTGCGGATCCCAAAAACTGCTCGACGGGATTGTCCCATCTCTCAACAATACCCAGATATCCGGTTATCAGCTGACCGATGTTTCGCCGGAGACCGCGATTCAACAGCTGGAAGAATTTCGTAATTTCATGGCACTGCAGGTAAAAAAGGATCTAAATCTCAGTATCCGCAGCACGGACGGCGCTGTCGCGGCACAAGCCAGGGCGTATGGTATCAAAACGGCGGCGATGTGGACGCTGGGCCAGACCGTTCCGGATGCCGACATCATCATCCGCGATGTAGAGCAAGACGACGCGCCTGAAGTGTCTGTAGAGGCGGCTCGCCAGCAGTTTGCGCAAGTCCGTGCCCGGGCGCAGTGGGTAGGCGGAACCGCTGCATTCTATGCGCGTTACGGGGCGGCAATCAATAAAGAAACACCGGCCGCAGATACCGTTCTTTCGTTGTGGATGCAGACCATCCAGGGACTGTTGCGGGACCGGGCGTTCAGCCGTGGCTATGCCGCCGGATGGAAGGCATTCAAAAAACAAAATAGACGCATAGTGGGTAGTCAGATAATCCGCGAATACCGGAAAGCAGCATTTGATTTGCGTTCGGGCAATGATGAAATTTCTGGCCAAGCGCGGGGCCTTCTGGAGGCAGCATTGGACACTCAATTTGAATTTCTTGCCGACACGGTGCGTCCTGCCGCGGTGAAGGCGGCTGCCAATGCGCTCGTTGATCAAGGGTATATACCCAATAACCATCAGAGTGGTTTTGCCTTTGCGGATGAGCTGGCAAGCGACAACCTGAGAGCATTTGACTATAAACAATTCGGGAAGTTGGTTGTCCCCATGGTTCCCGATATAAAGAAAGATGATTTAAAAAGGAATATAGAGCAATTATTGAAAGATCCTAATCAGGTGGCAACGCTGTATGCGCCCACAATGGCAATGATTGAACAGCTGATTGCGGAAACGCAAAGCGAGCGGGATTCCCGCGACGCTCCTAGTCCCCGCAGTATAGCTCTACAGCTGCAGTTGTATCTGTTGTTGCTATACGGCGAACGGCGATATGTCAATACGCTCGATGCACTGGCAGGCGACGCCCTCAACGCCATGATAGCCGGCGTTCGCGCCACCCTTCAGGCAGCGTAAAGGTATGCGTATATAGATACAAATGTAATAAAAAGGGAACTATAAAGTGATGGGAAAATTGGTTCTTGTTTCACCCGTGTGCTTCGCGTGTTTTCTCAAGCCGGCGATGCAGTGATTTGTGGGATAGCTGCCGTGAAAACAATAGCCGTTGTTACTATTGTATCGTTTATGATTTCCTCGGTTATCGGGACGGGCTACGCCGCGCTTGTGCCTGAGGCAGCGGGGTTGCCGTCGATGCCTGTCCTCCAAGCGTCCGCTGATTTTGCGGATGCACTTCACCGTATCGATAGTGCAATACGTGAGAACCGGTCTCTGGGCAGCATGGTCCCCTATGGCAATGGGGAAATTACTCTCAATGCGCTTATCCGCTCTACGCTCGCGACGCTTGACAAAACGAGCAGGGAGCATGCCGGGACATTGGCGCAAGGGACGCCGGTCGAGGGATTGTCTTTGACGCTTGAAGCGATACTGGAACTTCTGGCGATTGCGGATCGCAAGAATCTGTCTGCAATCGAGCAAATGTCCAACGACGCAGCCAATGCGTTGGTAAAAAATACACAAGACATACTTACTGCCGCATAAACAGGGGCGCAACGCTGCCCAGTAAAAGGTATTGAGTGATGCATACGCGTGGCCTCGGTTGAACTTCATCGTTCAACCGGGGCTTTCTTTATGCGGCTTGACTAATACCATCAATTAGGATACATTCTTCCTTAGGGATAGTGCTGTTGATTCAATATTTTGAGGTGATCTTTCTGTTTAAAAGAATTCTGATAATTATTATTGTATGCATTGTGGGATATTATGTTGTCAGCAGTGTGATAATAAACCGCGCATATGCGAATTATGTGACCTCGGCTGGGACTGCGCCGACGATGGCGATGCCATTGTCGGTATTTTATGATCATTACGGCCTTACGGCATTTTCAATGTATAAGTGGTACGCCCCGCTCTATTATATTTCGGCGGTAACGGCAATAAAGATTGTGGGGAAAAATTGGGCGGGGATGATAGTGCTTAACAATGGATTCTATCTACTCCTGCTTTTGTTGTTTTCGTATATGCTGGGCAAAACGATTAAAGACGGCTTTGCAGGCATTATTGTTGTGCTGCTGGTGTTGTTGTATCCTCTGACCTATTTGGGATTTATCACCGTCTGCGTAGATTTTGGGTTAATGGCTTTTATTGTTGCCGCTGTTTATTTTCTGGTGAAGTCGGCATACTTTAAAAGTACAAAATACAGCATAGCGCTCGGTGCCGCCTGTGCAATGGGTATGCTCGTCAAGAATACCTATGCGGCTTTTATCGTCGGACCGCTATTAGTTGGGCTCATCCGTGCGGTTGGGGACTTACAAAACAAAGATTTCAAGAGATTGGGCAATTTGCTTGTGTGCGCAGCCGTAGGTGCTGCCATCATCGCTCCTTGCTATGGGCATAGTTATATTTTGAACAATTTTTATGAAATATTGGTTTCGGAACCCACGGGATTAAAATGGTATAGTTTTGAAAAAATCAGGCCGTTTATAATCGGTTTATCAGAATTACAGTTAACCCCCGCATTTTGCATCGTTCTGGTGCTGGGTGGTTATTATTTTATTAAAGAAGCGGGCGGGATGTTCGCGGCGACTATATTGTCGTGGATAATTATTCCTAACATCATCATGATATTCATGCCGCATTGGGTTACCAGTAGGTACTTCTTGCCGTTGCAGCCCGCATACGCGCTCATAAGCATGTACTTTGTGCGCAGAATGGTCATGACAAAGCATGGAAAAGTGATAATGGTGGTATTGTGCGGTTTAGGCATTTTTCAGTATTACGAATTTGTCTATAAGAAAGTTGGGATAGAGTCGGCTCACATAGGTGCTACACGCTATTTTTGCAATTATTCCGATCTCAACTCGTCAAATGCGGTGCGCAGCAAGAACAGCGCGATGCTCGAAGGCATACGGCAGGGAGTATTAAAAAAAATGGTCAAAAATGACGGGAAAGTTCTATTGCAGCGGCACTATATGATCGGGACAATTCTACAGGAAGGGGATTACAAATGGATTGATTCTGTTTTGGGTGGCTATTTTTGGTTTAACAACATCAATGTCTCAATAGAATTTTCCAATGTAATTTTTGACACATTCCTTCCCGGCGGGCAACGGATGCCTATTGATTATTTCATGTATTTCTGTGCAACCCCCGGCGCAGGTGTAAGACAATTATTTAAAGATAATATCCGTATACAAGAAGCTTATATCGGCGATCGCGGCACCAATGTCCCGTATTCCATCCCCTTTGAAGTAATCAAAAACAACTGGGTGTCTCAGCGGACCGGCGCAAATGATCCCGCAGTGTACAGACGCTATGATTGGACTGCAATAAAAACAGCGTGGGAACAGGATATGTCGCACTACAAAAACACGGGAGCCGCAATCTATCGCGACGAGCACTATACAGTGTATCTGTTTGAAAAATGTATCCCCGATCAGCCCCGCCCGCGCCGCAGTAATTAATCAAATATCTTTTGTTCGTAAAAACACCAACCCCGCGCCTCGCAAGGCATCGGGGTTGGTGTTTAATACATACAGGATGATAGCGTGGAAGTTACTGTTTAACGGGGGCCGTAGCGGGAATAATGACAAACTCAACCCGGTCGTTCGGTGAGTTTCCTGCGGCGCCCGCGGTGACGACCAGCGGAAACATTTCGCCGTAACCGATAGTTTCCATAAGAGCCGGCGCAACACCCTCGGAAATGAGGAAGTTTTTTGCCGTAGCCGCGCGTTTCTGCGATAAAACAAGATTATGCTCGGGTGTGCCTACATTATTGGTGAACCCTTCGACCTTTACTTGTGCGGGTTTAGTATCCTTAATTATTTGCGCGATGCGTTGCAGTAATTGGATATCTTGCTGGCGGATATCTGATTTTTCTGCATCAAAATTTATTTCCCGTTTGTCGGTGAAAGTCGGCGTGTCGGTTTGTTTTTGTTGCGGTGCGGGCGCGGGAACAATCGCTGCCGGTGTTTTTACGGCGGCCACTTTTACCGCTTTCACCGTGCTTTTAGGCGTGCGCGCCGGCAGTCCCCACATAAACGAGCCTTTGATACTGCCGGCAGTTTCATCTATAAACCGGCCTTCAAGATTGAGGGAGAACGATTTATACAACGCAATGTCGGCGCCCGCAAACGCGCCCACATTGTTTTTAGCGTACAGCGTCAGCTCCTCGCCAGCTGCTTGCCAACGGAAGTCAGAATACTTTACGCCCGCATAGTACACGGCGCTCTTGAAGGTTTTTGAGATGAAGGGAGCAATGTGCCATTCCGAAATGGTAGCGTTGCCGGCATTCCAGTCGGTGGTGTCCGTTGAATATCCCGGAACAAGGTTACCGCTGTGGTTATAAACTTTTGCGGTTGACTCTTTGATGTAATCTTTTTTGTTCGTCAAATACTGGGCGTCAATGCCGAACACGCGGTCGTTGGTCAATGGGCACAAAATCTTAAACCCTACGCCGCCGGTAAAGGTTGTTTTTTCGTCCCGGGCCGTAGTTGTCGCGTATGTTCCAAAATTTTCCGGGACCGATGGGTGATTATTTTTCGCCCAAGTACCACTGTTGGACGCACTGAGCATCGAGGCGCCGTTGGTCACACCCAGTTTCGTATATATGTTCAGGTTTCCGGATACTTGGTAACCAACCTTCAGCATGGTTCTTCCTAAATCCTTTATCGCGTACTTGACGACTCCGTACTGGTGCAGATCGCCGGCAACCGTATCCCCGGTTGCGACCGGCACGACTTTAGTGAAATCCTTGTTTTCCAAATCCCGTTTAAAGATATAATCCTGCTCAACACCGACAGATAATTTGCCCGGTTTGATGTCCGCCCCCGGTGAGCCGACGCTTGCGCACTGCCCGGATTGTCCTATCCCGAGTATCCCTGCCATCACGACCAAGCTTGTCACAAGAAATTTTTTCATAGTTGATTCTCCCTTTTATCCTACGCTTCGATAGTTAGAAACTCAGGCCGACGCCAGCGGAAGTTGTATACTGGTCGTTACTCCGGCCCATACCGGCCGTGTAGGAAATATTCTTGTGAAAAGTGCGACCCTTGATGCCTACGGCAACCGCATTCTCACCCTGGAAGTTGCCATACCCGAGGCCCATAGTGAAATCTTTGTCGGGTGAAGGGTCCGGAATAGCCGCTAATGCAGACGCTGAAGCAATACCGGCGTACGCTGTTTTCATTTGACGGAAGTTAACCGCATCAAAATCATTATGCCCGTCGGCAACGCCGGTTACATGCACGGGGCCGCCGGTTGTATCGTCGCGGAAAGTTGCTCCGCCGTCGTCAAGAGTCATTGAAGTTGAATTGGTTCCGCCGGAAAGAACCGTCCGGGTTTGGTTGATGTCCACCCCATGCGCCTTGCCGTCAGGCGTATTGACCAACAACACTGCCGTGGTGGGCTGCATGTCCAGCAAAGACCAGCCGGTGGCTGAACTATTATCGTTGTCGGAAACGATGGTATTGTGCACGCCCTGGACTAAGTTGACCGAAGTGCTGGCGTTACCGACTGTGTTAATCGAGTTTGTGGTGGCAACGCCCATATTGTTGTTCATCGCCTCGATATTGTTCGTTCCGTTTATCGCATTGGCGGTCATATAGTTCTTCCCGCTTGACCCGATGGCGGAAATGGTGTTGGTCTGGCTGGCTGCGTCGGCATGCATGGCGTTGCTGCCGGCGGTTGCGGTGATGGTGTTGTCGCCGGTGGTCGCCGTAATCTTATTGTTATTGGCGGCGGTCATAATGTTGTCGGTTCCGGCCGTTATGGTGTTGGTCAGCGTGCTGGTCATGGCATTGGTAAGGCCGGTGACGGTGTTGACGGAAGTGCCGGCGTTACCGACGGTGTTAATCGAGTTTGCGGTGGCAACGCCCATCTTGTTGGTCATCGCCTCGATATTGTTCGTTCCGGTTGTTGCGTTAGCGGTAATATTGTTGACGCCATTAAGCCCGACAGCAGATACGGTGTTTGACTGGTTAGCCGCATTAGCCGACATGCTGTTGCTGCCGGTGGTCGCGGTAATCGTGTTGTCGCCGGTGGTCGCAGTGACGGTGTTGCCGGTGCCGCCGGTCAATTGATTTTTCAGCGTGGCGTTAAGGGTATTATTGGTGCCTGCCGTCAGGGTGTTGGCAGCAGTGCTGGTCAAATCATTGGTGACGCCGCTGATGTTGTTGTCAGAAGTGCCGGCATTACCCATGTTGTTGACCGAGTTGGCGGTTGCAGAGCCTATATTGTTGGTTTTCGCCTCTACATTATTGGTACCGGTAGTTGCGTTGGCGGTCATGTTGTTAATGCCATTGAGGCCGGTGGCGGTAATGTCGTTTTTCCCGTTTGATCCGTCGGCAGACAAGGTGTTTGACTGGCTCGCTGCGTCAGCCGAAAATATGTTGCTGCCGGCGGTTGCGGTGACGGCGTTGTTGCCGGTGGTCGCGGTGACGGTGTTGCCGGTGCCGCCCGTAATGGTGTTGGCGCCGGTGCTGACTATATCATTGGTAGCGCCGCTGATGTTGTTGTCAGAAGTGCCGGCGTTACCGATGTTGTTGACTGAGTTGGCGGTTGCATACCCCATATTGTTGGTCTTTGCTTCTACATTATTGGTACCGGTGGTTGCATTGGCGGTTATATTGTTGATGCCGTTGAGACCGGTTGCGGTAATGTAATTCAGCCCATTTGATCCGTCAGCAGACAAAGTGTTTGACTGGCTCGCTGCGTCAGCCGAAAATATGTTGCTCCCGGCAGTGGCGGTAACGGCATTGTTTCCGGTGGTGGCGGTGACGGTGTTGCCGGTGCCGCCGACCAGTTGGTTTTGTTGGGTGGCATTGAGTTCGTTGTTGAGGGTGGCGTTAAGGATGTTGTCAGTGCCGGCGGTCAGAGTGTTGGTGGTGGTCGCCTGAATTGCGTTTGTCCCGCCCGCGCCGGTCGCCAGAATCTGGTTGGATGTATCGGTATTACCGCCGATAGTAACGGCGGTAGCGCCGGCGACATTGGTTGCCTGTAACACCTGGATTTCAGCCGTTGTTGCTGTCCCGACGGAAAGGGTGGCGCTGGCGTCCTGGAGCGCTAAGCTCGAAGAATTCGTGCCGCCCGTTAAGGTTGTTCGGGTAGTGGATATGTTCAGTCCATGTCCCGCCAATGAATTGCCGGCGTCGGTAACATTATTGAGTAAGGAAACCGTGCCGTTGTTGTTGACGGTTAGTCCTTCGCCCGATGAGGTCAAAGCGCTGAGTTTTGTGGTGGTGGCGGTTACTGAAGCGCCGCCGGTGACAGACAGTGTATTCGTGGTGGTTGCGGTGTTGCTGTTTGTTGCTCCGGTGACGGCTGTTCCCGCTACGGCCGTGGTGACGCTGCCGCCGCTGGTTGTTTGAATAGTGTTACTGGTGGCGCTGGTCATGGTGTTGGTAGCGCCGGTCATGGTGTTAGCTGAAGATCCGGCTGTTCCGACGGTGTTGGTAGAGCCACTGGCCGTCAAATTATTGGTCACGCCCAGCGTGCCGCCAACAGCGGTGTTCCCGGACCCGTCAGCAACGGTAAATTTGCCGGAGTCCATATTGAGGCCGCCGTTTAAGCTCGTTAGCCCGGTCACGCTCATGGTTCCTGTGTTGGTCAGCGTTCCGTTCATGGAAAGATCGGTCGCTCCGCTGATTGCGCCGGCGCTACTTATGCCGTTCCCGCCATTGCTAATGCCATTTAAAGTGGAACTGCCGCTGACGCTGACCGAAGTCAAAGTCCCCAGAGAGGTGATGTTGGATTGCGACGCCCCTGTTACGGTGGTGGCAGAGGTGGCCGAACCGGCACTGGTGGCATAGCCCGCATTGGTTGCCGTTGATGCATTGCCCGTCAGATCGCCGGTTACATTACCGGTCACATTGCCTTGAACCCCGTTCATGGCAATGATTACCGGGGCGATTTTAAATTCGGTAGAGCTGATGTACGCTCTGTCCCCCTGGCTGACATTGAAAATGATCGATTCATTCCCAGGATTTTCTGCATCATTGTCGGCGGCGATAATGACGCCCTGGACGTTGCTTATTTCCGTTGTCCAAGAGCCTGCCATTGCACTTTCGATGCAATAACTGTTGATCGTTATCGCCAGTCCCAAAACCAGAAAGATTTTTCCTGCTGATGCGCGTTTTTTCTTTTGCATAATCACCCTCTCAAAATTTGTCGTATGATTAAAAACGATGCATTTTTGCTTGCAAAAGAAGGATAACAGGGGGAACATTGTTTGTCAATGGTTATTTGAATTATTGCACCACTTCTTTTTTTATCACCACGCATCCCGTGCCGGCCGGCATCAAAAATATTTTTACTGATCCACCGTCGAGTATGCGGATATCTTTTTTGAGTATGCCTATACGCTTTAAATTCTTAAAAATATTTTTTTCCATATAATCGCAGGATTGCGGCACATACTCAACGACATCATACACTGCGCCGGCCTGACCGGAAGTCAACGGGGCGAAAGTGGCGCTGGCGTACAAGGGCTGTACATCTTTCACCTGCACCTCGACGGAAACTGAAAAAATGCTTTGGTCCGGCAGTTTTTTAGGCAAAAACAAATACGCTCCACTGGTGCTGTTGGCGGTGATGTACGACATAACTTCATTGATGCGGCTGGTGCAGGCAAATATCCCCGCTTTAACCGCAGCTTGCGTAATCGGATTAACCCCGGGAGTCGCTGCCGGTGCCGGTTGCGCCGCCGGCGCTGGCGTAGTGGTTTCTGCCGGTTTTGGCGCTGCAGCCATCTGCGTTGCCTTATAAGCCGCACTACCCTTAGGGGCCGCTGCCGCGGAACCTGTCAATCCTGCCGTTAACAAACAATACATTCCCAACCCTGCACACATGATCACTGCGAACCGTTTCATAGAATCTCCTTTTCTCTATACAAAAAAACGCCGCGAAAGTTATTTTTCGCGGACGGTAAAGCTACATATTGAGCGCCGATCGTTTTGTTACAGGTGCCAACCCGCCACATAACGCAAGCGCAGATGCATGTATATTCAAAAAGAAATCCCGAGGGATATCATGTATGTTTATTGTATGAAATAAAATTTTGTCTGTAAAGAAATATTATTGTCGGAGCTTTTTGTCACCGAAGTCATCATGCGGCGGAGAGATTAATACATGGTGGTACAAAAAAAATCAGGGCCGCCGCACGGCATTGACTGCGGCGGCCCCGAAAAACTAACTCTTAGAAAGTAACCGCGACGCCTAATTCCATTCTCATACCGTCGAGGCTTTTGACTCTTTCCCCTGTTGCTACGAATCCGGCAGTAGCCGCTGTTACATCGGTGATATCAATGAAGCGATAGCCGATGTTCGCATAGAATGCCGTGCTAACTGATTTGCCGGCATTTTCATACTTGATACCGCCGTTGATGCCGATAACCGGCGCTACCTGCGACAACGCCGCGCATGCGGCGATGGTGCCCGGAAGCGATTGGGATTGCATTGAGCCGATTTCGAGGCCGACCGATACCGGGACATCTTTCGAAACGGAAGCGATTTCTTTGTCAAAACACAGCAATTGCAATTGGTTGGAAAACCGCATGTTGCTCGCTGAGTTTGCCGCATCCGCGATCTGCAGGTTCTGCTGTTCCACTTTATAGCCCAGCGAGAACTTGTCCAAATCGAATCCAATGGTGAACCCGGTGCTCATGCCGGTAATGCGGGTGTCTGCGAACGAGTTGAATGTTGGCCCGATCTTAAACGAAACCGCCGCACTTGCCGTTGCTACTGCCAACGCTAATACTGCTGCTGCAATACCAAGCTTCTTCATGTGTGTTCCTCCTTGATTTTAACTGCTTTTTTCCACCCTGAGACAACGCACCTCCTTATAGTAATGTATAGGGGGCGTTTTGCCCCTGGTCGGTCGACATCGCGAACGACAAAAAATGCGCAGAAAAAGCGGTGCGCAGAGGGTTTTTTTGTGATGATATCCGGGGGTTATAGGTTTGTGTTGGGGAAGATGCAGAATCAATAGAGGAAAATGCTCCGCATGGACTGGTGCGTGCAATACAGCACAATGAAGATGTGGACAACACTATCAACCACTTCATTCGGTCCTCCGCTTTATAAAAAAGCAGGATGCGAACAAATCAAGACATTGTCAAGATTCCTTTAAGATTATATGAAGATTGATATTGCAATGTCAAGGCGTTATGCGGCGGCAAGCAGTGACACAGCGGCGGCGGGGTCGGCAAGGGGGATATGGTTGAGCCGGCGGCGGTCAGTTTCCTGAATGAATGCGTATATGCGCGGGAAATATCGTCCGAAAAATAAATAGAATGAGTTCCCCTGCGCACATTCTTTCGCTTGGAAGCCGCCGACAACAGTAATTCCGGCGGCTGTCAGCAGGGATGCACCGCGCATCAAAAACCGCGCTATGGTCATGTTCGCTCTGTCGCGTTTGGCAATGGCGTTCTGCTGCCAGAATGGCGTTAGCCCAGGGCCGTAAATAAGCTCGTCGGTCCTGGCCAGCACATTCTGCAGTGCCGTTGAAAGATCGACGCCGGCGGTTATCCTGTCAAGAAATTGGCAGGCAAATACCTGGGCAATACGGTCCGCGGCGGGGTGAGATGCTGAGAGCCCCTCCGCATCGTCGACAGATGCCCACACCCGATGCAGGTAGCGCGCAATGATTTCCTGAACTTTGAGGGCATACAAGGGATAATTCCGCGGCTGGTTGAGATCTTCCGGCACGATCCATGCGGGGTCTTCCAGTATATTATCTATGACTTCCACCGCGGTAGGAAAATACCATTCTCGGTAAATCTTGGTAGAGGCGCCGGATATTTTTGCTGCAATCTCGAATTCCTTACATCGTGCCTCGAACTGCTTGGCGCCCCCGATAGTTGCGACCCATGCTTTTCTGATTCCGGGAATATCTTGACGGAAAAGGGCATCCATTTCCTGGATGGTCTGCAGCGCCGCGGCGACATGCGCTGAAATCTCTTCGTCAGTCATGCGGGAACCGCAGGTGGTATTCGTCATCAAGCGCTTCGTGGACTTGCGCGGCGAAGTTGTCGTGTGTCTTGGCCGCTCTTATTTTCCCCGCATGTGTATAATAGTTTTCCTTCCCCGAAGCTTTTTCCCGCCCCGTGCGTACAATCAGCGTGTATAAAAGGTACTGAAAATCGTCGGCGCTGGGAACCTCGTGGTGAAACTGGTCAACCGCGTTTCCCGCCCTTTTTCGTTCGGATTCGGTAATCATGGCTGTGCGGTATACCGATGACAGCGTCGGATCAAAGAGTTTCCGCCCGTCTATGTGGCGGCCTTGGCGCACAATCCTTTCAACATCCAGTGTCGCCAGTTCATCGGCGTCAATAAATATTTTTTCCACCGGGGTCAACTCATGTCCCGGGGCAATGTTGGTTTGCCCGCGGTGATTGAGGCAGGCGGCCGCCACGGTTTGCGTAAAATTATCATCATATCCGGTGCGGGGCAATAGCAGGTGCGTCAGCGCGGCTGCATCTTGATTATGGTCATCGCGTTTGTACACGCTGGTCATGTCGTGCAGGACCGAAACAGCGAGGATGATGCGGGCATTTTCGGTGAAATCGCCCGGGACGGAGCTGCCCTCCTGCCGGAGTATGTCCAGTGAGATGCGGGCAACTTCGATTGAATGCAGAAGGCCGTGTTCGGCATCATTGGCGTACATGCGGAATTTAGCGGGATCAACGATGAATGATTGGTACACCGCTATCCGGCGCACTGAACTTGCATTTAACGGCAGTATTCCAAAATGCAGGCGGTTGTCGCGGGTGTCGTAGAACAAACCCCGTTCACAGGTCGTATTTTTTGCTGCGTTAACAAAGTCCTGCATAGTCTTTGCCGGAAAAAGTCTTTCGGGTTCGTTGTGGTCCTCTGCCAGCAATGCATATGCTTTTTCTATCCGCTCGTTGACGGAAAGTTCACGATGGGTATCCGCGCCGGCAGTACGCACCTGAGTACTGCTCGCCCGTCCCTGTTCGATTCGTGAGAAATAGTGCACATCGCCAACCGTACAGCCGCAATCCTCTTCCGTGATCATTGTTTCCACCGGCATGTGTGCGGCGACTGCTGTCACGGTGCTCCAGCGTTCAAGTATCTCCCGCCCCTCGGTGGCGGAAAGATGTTCGTGCAGTATCCCGTTGACCAGCGCGAAGAAAGACCGCGCGATGTACGCTCTGCGCAACGGCGGCGGGAGAAGGGGTACTATTTTAAGCCAGAATCCGCGCGGCGGCATCAGGGCGTCGGCGGGATAGCCGTGAATAAAAGTGCCTGTCATTGCGGCGTGATAGTTTTTTTCCCTGTCGCGGGATGCGGCAAATCGGGGGGTTACCAAGACCACCGGCACCCCGCGTTTTGCCAGGGCGTCCGCTAATCCGACATGGAAGCCGCCGGCAACAGCGACCGCTATTTCTTGGCGGTCAGTTTTTTTTCGGGGCAATGCCTGCAGGCCGCGCAGGATTGCGTCGGCAAAGATTTCGTTGCGTGCGATATTGGCGCGGTGATAGGCGCTGATTGTTTCGTCGGAAAGGATGCGGGTTACCGGCTGCATCTCAGCAGAAACGCCGAGCATGTCGGCTTGAAACGCGGCACTGCCGGCTTCCAGCTGTGCGTGGTCATCGGGCGTGATGCGCAACGTTGCGTAGTCGGCAATGCGGGCAAGCATGTCAGCCATCAGGAACATGCGCATTGCCTGTGGTCCGGCAGCCCGCGCCAGCACCTTTTCGCGGAACAGGCGGTCTTCTTCCAGCAGCAGCATCGGATTGACGGTGCCGATGAGTTGGACCCCTTCGATAAATTCTTTCACGCGTGGCGGGCAGCGCAGATCCTTGAGCGGGGATAACATAGACGGCAGCGTCGCTGTTTTTGCGGTATCGCGCAGACACGCGGACACCAGGCGCCACTGGTTGTACGGCAGGCGTCCTTTGAGTTCCTGGACATACGCTGACAATGCGTGCGCCACCTGTCGTTCATCGCCCGCTTTTTTCAATAGGGCAATCCCGGACACATATTTGTAAAGATTAGGATACCGGGTAAGTGGCTCGTCGTATTTTCGTGCATAGTGCGGATAGCGGGCATACCGGCGAGGGTCGTTATCATTGCGCAGGGCTCTATCCAGATTGACCACTGCGCGCGGCACGCGCCGGCTTAAGGTTTCTTCAACCGCGGTCCGTGTTTGTTGTAACTGCTGTTGCGTTGCGTCGCCATCGGCGGCAATGCGTTGCGCCCGCAGTATATTGTCCCAGTACACCTGCCACCGTTCCATGCCTTGCAGGGAAGTTTCAACATGATCAAGAACCCATCGTTCCGCCCCGCTGAGGAGGCCGGCATCAAGAAGGTCGTCAGCAGCCGCACCCCGGACCGCGCCTGAGGGAATGCATGCTAGGATAGATGGGCCGACTGGTCCCTCAGGAACACCTTCTAAAAATATGGTTGACAATCGATATCGGGCGTCAAGATCGTCAAGGATACGCATCTGCGCGCGTTGGGCGGCAGGGTCCCCGTGGAGGTCCTGCAGTATGACGACCGGGGGCACCGTAGCCCGTGCGGGCATCGTGGATGCGGCGATGCTGCCAAGATTGACGGGGACAACAATATCCTCCGGCGAGCGTGGCGAGCGCGCAGAGTCCGCTGTAACGGTGGTTATCGGCAATGCGGGTGAAACGGCAAGAAAGACAGCAAGAAGGATAATCGCTGATGTATGTATGTAAGAATTCATATGTATATGACTATTATACTTGATACTTCGCCGGCTGAGTTAGCATGTATGAAAAAAAATTGTGAATCAAATTTTTTAATGATTTTCAATAATTTCACATGTTTTTCATATATTTATTGAAAAAATGAGTTACTATAACATTGTAATCGGCGTATGATGGGGAAAATAACCCTTGCGGGAAAGGGCAATCAAGATTAGAATAGCATGACAATACAGTGCGTATACAACTTTCTATGAAATTTTTATTTAGACATGCTCCCTGCATCATAAACAATGTTGTTGATTATCTATCCAATGTGACCAGAGGTATCGCTCTGGTTACTCTTGGTTGTTTTCTGACGAGCTATGTGGCCGGCCCGGCGCTTGCCGCTCAGAGAGATGCTGCGCGCGACCAGGCACCACTGCCTGCGCTATCGCTCTCCCCCATCCCACCTGCAGTCGGATACCTTTCCAAAGTGCCGGAACGATCAGGCCCGTGCGTTATCAATATTCAGGATTTACATTGCGATCCTATTGTGCAGCGCAATATCGTTGCTTCACTGAAACGGATGGAGCAGTGGTATGGGGCAACGCCCATCCCCATTTACATCGAAGGGGCCGCCGGACCCATCGATTCTTCCTGGTTGACAAAAGTCAAAGATAGGGATTTTCGTGTCGGTCTTGCGCAATCCCTGGTGGACCAGGGGAAACTTTCCGGTGCCGAATATTATTCCATAGAAACATTGCGTCCGCATCTCCTCACTGGCAGCGACGACGAAATCCTGCATCGCGAAAATCTTACCCGTTTGGCGACCATCAACGCCCAGCGTTCAAAGGTTGTACAGTGGGCGCATGCCGCACGGGCTCATGCGCAGTCCGTTCTCGAGCCGGGGATGTCCCGCCCCACGCAGCAGTTACTGCGCCTGCGTGAGGATGCGCGCAGCGGCAGGATATCCGGCGACGATTATCTTACTGCGCTGGTTCGTTCGTCGCAGAAACCGGATATGCGTGACCGCATTCTGCTCACTGATTTTCTCTCGGTCTGGAAATACTACGGGTACTTGCGCATGGCTTCTGTCCCGGCTGACCGTCTCAACCGGGATCTTAGGCGTTTCATGGATAGTGCCCGGTCAACGCTGCCGTACGACGAGTACCGCGAGTTGACTGCATTGAGCGGGAAAGATGGGGACCCCACGGCGTTGTTTGCCTCTATCGCCCGCGCTGAAAAAAAACATCATGGCATCCTCGAACCATATCGAGGGTTGGCACGATATGTGCGCGCCATCGCCCTGAGCAAAGAAATCAATCCGACAGCGCTTGCCCGTGAGGAACGCGATTTGTTCGATGCGATACTTGCAAAGCGGGCCCGATCGGTGGATGAAAGCGAAAAAGCGTTTGTCGTTGGATTTCTTCCCCTCTACGAAGATTTTCTCAGCGGACGCTTGACCGGTCCTGACTACCCCTATGTTTCGGCATATGAAAGTCGTTTCACCGCGCTCTGGGGAAAATACTGTTCGCTCGGGTTGTCGCCGGTTTCATCAATGGCGCGGGTGTCTCGCCAATTCTATGCGGTTAACGAAGAGCGGACACTCAGGATGGCGGCTCGTCTTCCGCTGGCGCACGCAACCGGGCCCATCATCATCATCACGGGCGGATATCACACCGAGCGACTCGGAGAACTGGTCCGTGCACGGGGCATACCGTTTATAACGGTTACGCCGCGTGTCAGTAAGAATCCGGACCGAGTGCGCACTACCTATGAATCTCTGGTTAACGAAGCCGCCGCGCAGTGGCACACGGTCGCCCTTGACCCGCTTGCGCGGGAGCCATCGTTTGCAAAAGCGCATCTGTTCCTCGGTCATGCCAATGCGCTGTTGGGCGGGGATCACTCTGCGCAAAAAGCCGCACAGGTTGTGGCGCAGATTGTTGCGGCATGGAACGCGTCAGTTGAATCCGGAGGCAACAGTTTGGGGCGTGTAACAGTTACCGAGGTTCCTCGCTCTGACGGTTCCGACTTCCCGTTTGATTTTGCAAACAAGGACATGCTCCCTTCCTCCGCCCCGCTGGTTCTGCACTTTGATGTCACTCATGGATTCCGGGTTGACGGAGAAACGGTTCGCGAACCGGCGCGCGCCGCCGGGCGCAATGCCGCCGCGATTATCGAACCTGCTCTTGAAAAACTAAACGATTCGTTGCTGAGGACGGCTATAGATAAACTTCAAACACTCTCCGAAAAACTGTACCATCTGCTCGCGCATGTAGTGTCAGACGAACAACATCTCTATCTGCCTGATTTGAATGCAGCCGTAGCCGGCCGCGGGTTGAGTCATACGGTGACCACCGCGATAAGCGCTCTCGATTCGGCCTTAATCGCGCCCAACTATAATCACACCTGTTTCGGGACCATGACTTTTTCATCCCAAGGCCCCGCTGGCGGACAAATAATTGTTCACCAGCGGCTTGCCCGTGAGCTCGAAAAGGGCAAGGGGGGAGGATTTGATGCCTTTGTTTCCCACGAGTTGTTCGAATTCTTCGCGCTCACGTCTCCGCCGGATGAAGGGGCGGTATATGATTCTTTTTCAGCGGAGCTTATGAACGAATGGAACATTGTCCATGCGAATTTTGAGAGATATCTCGATCATCTCCGGCAGAAGCAATCCGAACATTCGGTCGTTGTTAACCCTTCTGCGGACATGTTCCATGAGTTTGTGGCGCTCATCGCGGGTAGGCAACCGGCTGATTTTGTCGACACCGCCTCAGCGGCCGGGCTTGAACCGGCTGATGTAAAAGAACTTAACGGTCTTTTCGGCAGATATCACCAGGCAGAATTTCTCTCTCTTATCAATTGGCTCGGGGTTCGTGTGACCAAAGAGCGGTTGGATCAACGCGGCGCTGAACTGCGCGCAAAGGCTACGGCGGCCGATACAAAAATTGCACTCAATGATCTCTGGAAAGCAATTGCGATTGAAACCGGGAATCTTGATGAAGACAGCAAGGGGTTCCGTACGGAGGAGCAGTGGTTACAGCAGCTGAGCGATCCCGTGGCGTTTAAAGCGCGCATAGGGACTTTGGCGCAGCAAAACACCGTTGAAAAGAATTCAAAAAATTATTTTAACAATCAGGCCGATTCTCTCCAGGCAGTGGTGGAATTGCTCCTTAACGGACAAGACGCCGCGATGAGAGCCGAAGGTCGTATCCCCATCGGAGAGATGGGGCAGGGCGGGAAACAGGTATTCGGTGAATTGCAAACCGAAGACGACACCATGGTCGTTGAATCGTTCAGCTCAAAAAAATCCGGCGAGAAAAATGCCTATGGAACCCGCATGGTTTTTTGGCGGGAGAATGAACAAATTTATTTTGCGTATGAAACCGGACCGCAGGATGTTGCGCGCACGCAGCTGACCAAGGACGGCACCATTTTTTCAATCAGACGCGACAATCCCGAGACAGGTAAATACTCGCCGAAAAACCGGCTGGAATATTTGTGTTCTAAATTGGCGTTCAATTCTCAGACGCCGATACGCCGGGGAGACGGGACAACGATTAACGGTAAAACAAGATATCTCGCGCCCGCCGACGGGTCGGTTCCTCAGGAGTATCCCTTCGCTCTCGCTGATGATCGCGAAGTGATATTCGATATATATTCTGATGGCATGATTATCGTCGATCGCGGCGGCGGTATGGACAATCGCCGGATTCTAACTAAATATCTTTACCCCAATTCCTCGGAAAATAAAAAACTCAAAGAAGCCCGGCGCACCGCGACCGCGAAAACTGAAAAACTCGAAGCCCGCGTCTGGATCGGAACCGACCCAGCGCTCGCAGAGCTAGGGCAGGGGTACTCAACGGAAAGTACGCTGACTGATGATCTTTCTGTTTCCAGTCGCGAGGGGCAATGCAATGTATGTTTCATGACCATGGGTGATGCGCTCGGGCATCTATGGACCCCAGCCCCCCACTGGATAGTGAATGCTGAAAAACGCACTGGACTGTGCTCTTCCATGGTCATCGGTATGCCTACCCTAGGAGGAACACCAGTCACTTCCTCGCGGGATAATTTCACCCTTATTCCCAGTGAGCAAAATAAAAGCGCCATTGATGCACTAAAAGCGTATATAGACACACTCACTGATCCGGGAATCCCTGACCGTGCCGAACAGATAAATACTTTGTGCCAGCTGTTTACCGCAGAACAAAACGGCAAGGGCAGATCTTCCGGGCAAGAGACGAATCCGGCGGACACCCTTTATTTAAACGAATATCTCGCCTACAAACTCGCGCCGCTGCTAAAAGAGTATCGCTCCGGTCCGGCGCAGCGGCTTATACTTCCCAACATACACGAGCTGGATGGATTTAACAACCTTGTCGTCAAAAAACAGCGCACTACCCAGCCGGTTATCTTCCTGGATGAAAAGTTGTACGACATTGCCACGGTTCTTCCACCCGGAGATGTTTCCGGCATATTGGAAGAGTTCGGTCTAGCCGAAGAATACGCCGATCTGTGTGTCATGTCGGGATCATTTAAGGGATCGGGGTCCGCACGGCCGCCGTTCTGTTTTTCACGGCAGGCGAAAGCCGTTATCATTGATGAACAATGGCTTACCGCAGTACGAAAAAAACACAACAAGCGCGTCTTGGTACGCCAGGCGATTAAGGATGCCTTAAATACCGCCGGAGTGGGGACTGACCATCAGAAGAAATCCCGTTCTCTTACATCATTGGTTTCAGCGAAAAAAGGGCGAATCGCTTTTATTGCAGCTACCCTTATCGTTCTCGTTACTCTTGCAGGCGGGTTGCTCTTTAATAATTTTTCCGGAACGAGGGCCCCCCCCGACACATTACCGACAGTCACGCAGGTCATTGCCCAACCAACGGGTGAACTGAGTGTTGGAGATATCACGAGCGTCCCGGTTTCCAAAACACCCCTGACTCCAGTCGCCACCGTAACCAATACCCCCGTTCCTACTGAAACCCCTCCGCCGACAGCAACGGCGACGGTTTCCCCCTCGCCTTCCCCTTCGCCTTCGCCGAGCCCCACGGCTAAACCAACTATGGTGATACCGTTCGAGGCAGACGCGGAAACTATAGGGAAAGTTACCGCCTGTGTTAATGTGGACGGCAATCCGTGTGAGCACTTAATCGTATATCCCGTGGCAAATCCCGCTGCACGGTCGGACGATCCTTCAAATGGGTTTTCGCTTGCGGCTCCCCAGGGAGGGAAAGAATTGCCGTTGCGGGCTAAGATCGTTTATGTTTACGAATACCCTGCACATGCGAGAATTCCCATACGATTTACTCCTAATGGTCTGCCGGTTTACGATACCATCTCCGTTACCGATGCCAATGGCATAGTATCGTTTACCGTCAACGGGAACTTCCTCATTCTCGGCAACGATGCAAAGGCGACGGTTACCATATCGTATGAACTGCGTCAATTCACGGTGCCGGTTACCATCCTCATGACTTCGTTTACTCCTGATCAGCGGGAGCTGGATGCAGTTCCTCAAAACATCAAGGATCAGGTTGATGCTGCCCGCACGCCGGAAGATGTGATGAAAATATATCGCGTATGGCTTAAAGATAACTTTGTGTACGATTATCTCAAGGAACCTGCGTTCAATGATTTGCGGCTGGGCGGATTGACCTTTTTTGACGCGGTCACACAATCGCAAAAGGGGCAAACCGTTCCTGAGACAGGTGTCGTTTGCAAAGAATTTGCTGACGCTGCCTTTCTGAGTATAAAAGATGCTCGCCGGGTACCCCGTTTTTCAGGAATGGACGCTACTCTTCTCCTGGTACAACCACTCCAGGGCGGGAAAATAAGCAGCAATGTTGTTCCCCATGAAATGATATTGGTTACCTATGTTGACGCCCAGGGTAAGCCCGTTGCCGTGGTGGATAATACGGTTATCTATGCTAAGCGGGTCGACAATCCCGCTCCTGCCAATGTGCAGTTGGAAACAATGAATGTCGCCTATGACCCGGGACTGGGCCGGCATGCTGTGCTCGACGATGCGGTCCGCGACTATCCTGATCTATTCAGGGGGCTCGAACAGATTTTCAGCGATATTAACAAGGCATTACCCGGCATGTCGAGCGCAATGCGTATATCAATGATGGACACCATTGCGAAGCTTAATGCTTTGCTTGGGAGATTTCCAGATATATTCCTTGCGGCTTTAGGAGTTATTGAACAATTGCGCCAAAACGGAGCGCCGGAGATTCTGGGGATCCTCGCGGTGTTTATTGTGTTCCGGCTCGCATCGGCTTTAGCTATATCTCTTACGCACACAGTGTCTCTTATACTGCAGCGCATCCGTCGTTCTCCGTTTAAAGATAAACCCACTGCCGCGCGGGGTTTGATATTCAGGGTTCCTTCTATTGATGTGTCACACTTTTCGTGGTCCCTCTTTGCTGACCACGGCCGTATTGATCATTTGAGCGGCAATTTTGCATGGGGTTGGGCCGGACTAGGTGCATCAATCACCGAGATTGGGATCAACAACCCCAATCAATTGTTTGTTTATTTTACGAAACTGGGCGGGGCAAATATCGTTCATCGTGTTCAACCGGTGTTTAAGGAAAGCCCGGTACAATTGCGCGCCCTCATACCCGATGGCGATGATCTATTTATTGTGGGTTCTCCGAGCGACTTATCCGGCGATAATGCTCCGGTTGTTATATGCCACTATGTTTACGATCAACCGGTTGGCGTTCTGCGTCTAGAAAATACAAAAATTTGCAGCCCGGAGTCAGGGCGGATCGACCGATGGTCGCTGGAAGAATTCAGAGGCGAAACGTTCATAAAAATTGAATCCAGCGATTTAAAAGGGAGATTCAGCGGTACCTGTAGCATTAGTTATCGTTCACTGAATGGTGAAATTCTTGGATCCCGCACCAGTTCCCGTCTGATGCGATGGACCCTCGGAATTTTTTCGCATCGAGTGCTCAAGGCCTCCCCTGTTGTACAAAAATCTGACGGTACTTTTAAGCAGGTGTTGGCCGATCTTTCCGGCTTTACCTATTTTCGTTATTTGAGAGAGAACGGCATCCCCGCCGGAGTGGCGGTTATTGCGGCCATCAGTTTGCCGGTCGCGCTGTCAGTATGGTTGTTCATTTTCACCGGTGCGGGCCCCGTCGTATCCATTGTGGCCGGGTTGGTGTTCGTATACGGGGTGTCAAAAATATCTGCTCAACTTTCTCGTGCGCGTATGTTGTATAGCCGGCAACTATCCGGGGTCAATCCGCGCTGGATGGTGCTTGTTTCTGTTGTGGCGGGGACCGCTCTGCTGTGGGCAGCTCGCAGCACTCTTGCGCCGGTGGCTATGATAATCGGATCGCTTCTGGTCATAGTGATAGCTGCTTCAGGCATAACTATTTCAGCAGTATCCCTGATGAAACCATCAACGCCCGCGCAGCTTTCCGGTGGCGATGCTGCTCGGTCCCGTAAAGCATTTATAATCGCATGGGTTGTTACGGCACTCTTTGTAGTCATTGATATACTCCGCTTTAGTTATCTCTCAACTGTTTTGTCCTCCATTGCCGGGGTTTTCGGCGTGTCCCTTTTGGCAAGTTCCCCTGCGTCAATCGTTATGGTGTTCTTTACAGCACTTATGATGCCGTTAGCATTGTATCGTTTGTTAAGCCGCCGCGAGAGGACGAACGGAATTGCGCAGACGGTGTCTCCCCTTGGGCTGCGAGTGCCAAGCAGTGTCAGGCGCGATTCAGCGCAATCGCTCCTCGCATCAATGGCGCTTGACCGCGACTACGGCCCAGATCACCGGGACTTTGTTGATGATGCTCTGGCTGATCCGGTTGCCGGCAGTATTTTCCGTCTTAAATCATCTGACTGGCCCCGCTGGTCGCTGGCGGGATTGTACCTGCCGGAAAATACTAATCCTTTTTCGCTTTCTGCCCCGTCCGGTAGGGCGGATGGTGCGAATACTCGTGTTCTGTGCGAAGAATTCATTCGGGAAACCCTTTCTGCAGATGTATGGAACGAAGACAAAGACCGCGGTATTTCCCGGCACGACTGGATTCGCGAAGTTGTCGGGTGCGCTGCACACATGAACAAAGCACAGGTGGCGGGTGCGGACATTTTAAGGTTCTTCGAGCTCATTCATGAGGACCCGTCGGGGATGACATTCAAGTCGCGTCAGATGCTTCTGCAGCGGCTCACGACGGTTTACGAAGTCACCGTGCGCGAAAGCAACGGGAAGGAAATGCTGCACGGGTACGATCTTCTCAAACGAGTGCCTCGGGACTCAGCTGAAAAAATTCCTGCGTTGCCTGCATATCTTAACAACTTGCTCAGCATGTTCAACAGGACGAGCAGAAAATTGATGACTCCTACAGTGCCCGCACTCGAGAAACTCTATGAATCAGTTTTCAACGGGAACATTCCGTTGTCGCGGTTTATTCGGACGGTCGGCGAAATGACAAAGAATGAAATCAACGGGGAGTATGAACGATTCCACCGATTCGAAATCAAGCCTTTGATGCTTGCTAAGGCTTTATATACCAGTTCCCCTGACGATGCCCTCGCCAATGCGCTTCTGGGCGCGCTGGCGCACTTTATACCTCCCGATTCGGAAAGATCTCCGGTAGAAAGCGCGCGTGCCTATCTTGTTGGATTCGCAATGCGAGATACCACCGGGGCCGGGGATAACCCTGCGGACAACAGTGAGCTTGCGCGCAATTTGTGTGGTGCGCTCAATACGGTGATGGCGACTTTCCAGCCGCAGCTGATGCAAAGACCTTTATTCCTTGGATCCGCAGAGCGCAGGCAGAATCGTCTTTTAATGGAATCCTCATTTAGCGGGGCGATACTCAGTGCGGAGCCAGGGTTTAGCCGACTTGAACGTGTCTGCAGGATAATGCAGGAAGATTTTTCATGGAATACCCAGGAAGACCCTGCTGTTCTGGGCAAGATTATCTATCAGGAGCGGGTTATCCCGGCCTGGCTGCGTGAGCTGGTCCAGAACGCCCGGGACGCGATCAAGGGTGCGGCTCGCATAAGTACTTCTAAAATAACCCCGAAAATAGTACTGCGCAGTGACGAATCTATCCCTGATACTGCGGGCCGTTCGTGGTGGTATGTGACCATCAGCGATCCTGTCGGTATGTTTCTTGCGACGGTAACCCAGGATCTGTTTTCTCCCGATGCAAGCACAAAGAATTTTCGCCGCGAGTTCGTCCGGATAGTCAATGAGAATGCACTGCTTCCGGCAAGCGAGCGCCTTGACATTACCCAGTTGGCAGAAAAACTCAGGTCTCTTTTCGTCATGACCGACTTTAGGGATACGCCGGAAATAGTGTCCGTACAGGAAATAATAAATCTTCTCAATGATCCTCGTTTCTCTGCCGAACTTGCTGAAGAGACTACCAAGGAAGACAGCATCATTTCCCGGTTTGAGCAGACGCACAAGGAACAACTCGCGCGTCTTTTTGCCGGAGAATTCGGGATGGGATTTTTTACCGTTTTTGCCGATTCAAACGAGGTTGTGGTGCGCAGCGGGCGAAACGGAAAACTGTATGATTTTGTGTTGGAGCCAATACGGGTCGAGGGAAAGCTTGTCCTGCTGCGATTGAAATCGACCACGGAATATGCTGACCCTAACGGAGAATATAAAGGGTCGTCTATTCGCTGGGGTTTTGAAATAACTAAGGACAATCGGGACTCACTTGAACGCCGTCAGCAGGAACTGGCTGATTATGTCCAAATTTTACTGGGGGGCGTTCAGGATTGCGAGATTTTGTTTGCCGAGAACGGCGCGGAAGAGGGGCGCGTATCCGATCAATTTGAAGAACCATGGGACAAAACTGAACAGCTTACGGTCAAGATGAGCAAATATCACATAGCGCGCGTAACCTGCGATCAGTTGTATTTAACCGATCCCCGCTTGATGCTTGAACTGTTGCCTGAACAAATCGGACAATGGCTCATTCGTGAAGGCGTTAATCTGGACTTTGCGAAAACAGCACAGCTGAACATTGACCGGAACAGTTTTAATGATGCTCCTCATTGGCGGATGGTGGCGACTCAGCAATTAATTTTTGCGCTTGCCCGGCAGTGGCGTGCGGGAACATGCGTGATTCCGGGTCTCCCATCTTATGCGGACTTTTTGCGCACGGCGCCCCGTGCCGATGATGTTTCCCCGGAAGATCGTGCAGCGGCAGATATGCTGATGAAGAGTACGGATGCGACCGCGTTCAATGAGCTGATGCGTAAGCGCTTCGCCGGGATGCAGGATTTTTCGCGTCTTTTGTGTCTCGCGGAGACACCCGGAACGGATAGTGCACTTGAGTCCAGAAGAAAACTGTGGTACGATTCCGCGCCTGCGGATCTTGCGCATACCGAACTACCCTCCGGCACGATGAACTCGCAGGACCCTTTCCACGATAGAGAAATCTTTTCTCATGAAGTGCTTCTCATGCTTATGACCGAATGGGCACGCCAGGCCGTCAAAGGGAAAGAAACGCTTCCGATTGACGGTGCTGAGGGAGAACAACTCGCACAGCAATTGCGCGCAAAAAATGTTGCTGTGGAACAAAGAATTCGCGAGGACACATCCCATTCCCTGTGGCGCTCAGTGGCCCTTCATCTGCCGATTCCCGAGATTGGCATGTCGGCATATGTGGCCGCGCGCGATCCCGGGACGGGGCTTGCTTTACGGCGGGCGCTCGACGCCAGCAATGGGCAGCCCGCGCTCATGCTATCCCTGCTGCTCGGAACTATCTTCCCTCCGGAGGACGGCAAAGAAGCGGTCACATGGACATTCACTGCCGCTGACAAAGATATTTTCTCTGCCTTGAAACGTTATTCACGCGGACTTAAGGGTTCGGATATTGCATTGGTTGAAGCTTTAGAATCAGCGTCGCACGCTCGTATGAAGGATGCGGATGCGCGTAAATCCAAGGAATACATTTCCGAGAATATGCGCGGGATGATTATGGACGGCAGGTTCAGGACTCTGCTCATCGGTGAGTTCGGATTGACCGGCGCTGAGGCTCAAGCAGCAAAGCTTCAGTCCTGTTTTGCCGATGCGCCATTGTTTGAAATGGAAGTAACTGCTCAATCGTCTGCCACACAACATCCCGTAAGCTCGCTCTGGCGCGGGCTGGGCGATTTCAATGTTTTCGGCGGCCGCGACAATGTTGTTCTTTCGGCAATAATTCTTATCGGATTAGCGGTGTTTGGCCCCGTGGCCCTTATTTGGGTAGTTCCGACAGTTGCCGTACTTTATGGGATACTTATGGCTGCGCGCGAGGCCCGCAGGTTTCGCTCAGCGACCGAACAACGGCCGTTCTCGCCGAAAATGTTTATCCGTTATGCGGTCAATACGCTTTTCACTGATCCCCGCCATACTCCTTTTACGGTTGTTACGGTTATCGCGGCCGCGATAACCGCTTTTAGCGTTCTACCGGTGGCAACGCTGTTCGGCATCCCGGTCTTTTTGCTTGTGCCGTCGCTGTCCCTGCTCGTTGTCTTTTTGTTCAAGTTTTTTTTGTACCGCCGTGCCGAGCATTTCGGCATTTCGCGCCACACTTTCGATCGCAGGGTTGTCAATGTGTTGAAAATAGCGCTTATGGTATGCGCATTCACCCTCAGTTTCTCTACTGCAATCGGTATTCCTTATCTGAGTATTCCGGGCGACCTTGTCGGTCTTTTCTTGACAACATATATTCAATCTCTGCCCGCGGGGCTCCTTGTCGTCAGGGTGTTGAGCACGATCCTTGCATCGCCATTTCTGACGATTATTGTGTGGGTCTTCGCTGCCGAAACCGTCGGACTTGTTCCCGAATCAATCCTGTGGTTGAGCGCTGAGGAAGATCATGTCAAAAAAGATATTCTGAGCATCGTCGATCGGGACGAAATCGTTCGGTTCCCCGGACTTACCCCGAACCTCAAGACCGCATATAAAACGACGCTTGCCCGGTTTCTTGCCCGCAATCCGGTCTTATTCGCCGCTGTCCGCGCCAAGGCAGCTGAAAAGCATACTGATGGTTTTTCCGCGCTTGAGCATGCGGTGCTTTTGCAAGAAGCTACCACTGTTCCCGGAGCAAGCCGCGCTGCCCGCAATGAAGCCGTCCGGCAAAGCGCGGCGTCCCTTCAAAATATTCCTGATGAGATCATCACCGATGCCCTTGCGGTGATGCAGGCAGAGATCGACGCGCGCATCTCGCGGATTCCCTCCGGACAGGCATGGAGCATGCATCTGTGGATGATGCAGGCGCAGCGCAAAGAACAACGGCGCCGGCTCAACCATGATTTCTCTCTTGGTTTTATAGATACTGATCATTCCACAATCTATCGTCGAATTGACGCAGCCGCCCGGCGGCAACAGGGCCGGATACCGTCAATCCTACTGGGGGCAGCCCGGTTTGGCTTCAAAGTGATGCTCAAGATAGTGCGTTGGACGGGTGAAGTTGTCCTCTTCATTCCGTTGGCGTATACATTCGTCCTTCAATATTATCTTGACGGATTTACCGCCCTCCTGCCCATTCATCTCAATACCGAAGAATTGCTTTTCACGCATCCCTGGATAGATAGAAATTGGCCCTGGGCAAGCGGATTGATACGGAAGGCGCGGGCGCGGCTTTACCATCGGTCGGATGCCCCACCGGGCGCGGTTAGGCGCATTGGGTTGTGGCTTGAAAGACGACTGCCGCAGGGAGTCCCGCTTATAGATGCATGGGAAAGCCTGGAAATTACTGAAACGACCGGCAGAACCATTATCCCTCTCAATCGCCGCGTCGAGCGTGGATTGTCCCGTTCTCCGGTGTTCCGGCTTGCCGGGTTCTTCTGGGAACGCGGGGTTATGTTGAACGGCACCGTTAATTTCCTTATCCGCCGCGGGTTGGCATGGAGCATTGGGAACCTGTTTAGTCCGTTAATACAAATGCTTCCCGAAGCAGGGTTTAAGATAGGGCAATTTATCGTTGCTCTTCCCGGCACTGTCCGCTATAATTGGCAGGGGATTAATTTTGTTTTTGACCTTTCTTTGCGCAAGATTGCGTCTGCGTATGTCCTGATTTCCGGCATCATGCTGACCGACCAGATAACGCGCGAAATCGATTGGTTTACCGTTGCCTTTGATAATAATGTGAGATCACGCAAAGGCATGGGGCGTCAAGTTCTCGGCATTGCGCCGCTCATCTTGCTTTCATTCTGGCATCTGGTTCTGTCGCTGGCGATGATTCTTGTCCGCGCGCTGGTCATGTGGCCGCAGGTTTGGTTCACACAGACGGAAGTGAGCGGATTTCTCAGTTTCGGCGATATGTTGTCGGCCCGTACCGGGTGGGCGGGATTTAGAAACTTCTTTGCGGTTTTTGAAGGCCCGGGCGGGGCCATGGGTGTTTTTCCACTGATTGTAAAAGGTTTTTTTGCAGATACGGGAGATTCGTCGACACCAGTGCTATGGTCAGGAAAGTCCGAGCAGGGCAGTGCTGTTTACTATCCCCTGCACGATGTTGCTTATCGCGACGGAACATGGATTGTTGATGGGAAAGCATTGTCGTCATCGGCAATTCCTGATTGTTCTATCCCGACCCCTCTTGAGGCCGGTTTCGGGTATTCCACCTTTGCAGCCGTAAAAATATTTAATGAAATTGAAGGAAAGGGCATCCCCTTCGCCGCCTGTTACGGTCCGGCTGTTTTCAATGCGCGGCAGGCGGATACAGCCTCGCCAGAAACGGGTTGGTCAGAGCATCAGGCGAGTAGTCCCTCGAATGCAACGGCTTGGTCAGCCTCAGGCAATGTATCTCTCCGGTTTATCGAACAGCTGGCGGGCGATCATGTCGTATTCGCTCAATATCTGTATGAAATAGGGCAATTGCCTGCTTCCTCAGACCTGCAGCATGATTCGCCGGCGTCATTCGCGCGGCTGGTTTCCTCGTCAGGAAATATGACTATCATTCAATCGATGTTCCAAATCGTTACAGACAATCGGGAGGCGCTCAACGCCGGCAACATTACGCCACAGGATCGCGCCGGTCTCGTAGAGTTCACGGACACGATTGAAATGGTCCTGCGGGTTGTTTTAAATGATCAGGCGGTAACCTATGCCGAACGGCTGAAGATTAATAAAGCATTGGCTCCCGCCCCCATAAACAGTGTGGCGGAAGCAGCCGCACTAAATAACTCTTCCCCGCTGCCAGTCGAAAAGGAGCTTTACGCTAAATTTGCTGGTATGCCGCCCGCCGTGGGTACTTTTACAAATCTTTTACCAATGGCAACCATGCTTGATGATAATTGGTATGATTATCAGTATGGAAAAACCTCTTTGCGGGCATATATTGTTGACAATATCTTTGTCTTCGCCGGCAAAACACCTGATGATCCAGCGTTACGCCAGGCCGTGGTCCGCTTTTCTGCAGTCCCGGCGAATATATCACTTATTGTTGGTCCGTATGAACCCCGCGACGGCGGTATAGAAAATGCAAAAACACAGGCCCGGATCGGTCAATTTATGGTGCCTGCATTTCGAAATCCCCTTACTCCACCGGAAATACTGGAATGGTTTTTTTCCAACGCGAACACCACTGATTTGACACCGGAGAGAATGAGTATTCTTTTGGACAATCCGAACATGAGCGAAAGAGTAGGAAAGCTTATTATCGAGCGGACAATCCATCCAGACCAAACAGCCGTGAAGCAGGATCCAAAACGAGAGATGAATGAAGTAGATACTACTCTTATTGCCAAATTGCTGACGCTTAGCTACATACCTCCGAGTCTGGTTGCCGCCTGGTTGCCGCTTCTTGATACGGGCGGGTCAATGCAAACAAAGGAAAGAGTTACCCTGGCGTTAACGACAAAATCGCCCATCGTGCGTGAAGCTCTTATGAATTCGACTACTGAAATTGTGCGCATTGCCTTCTTTGGCGGTAATGAAACATTGACCGCTGATGAATGGAAGAAAGGGATGTCCGATTCTGTCGATGTTCGCCGCGCGCTTTTGGGGCTTTTCCCGAATGTAACGAATCAAGAGATTCAACAGTCAATTCTTCGCGAGCGCTCAGAAATCCGTTTGAAATCTCTGACGCCTGACATGCAGAAACTTATTCTTGAAGAGATGGCGGGCGCCACTGATCCAGCATTTGTTGACAAGCTCAGCGAAATCACGCAATCACCGGAAATACTTACCGAGCTCGCTCGCCGGGGCGCCTCGCCGGTGGTGGTGATGAATAACCCGGTAGTAACTGATGAAGCTGTCAAGATGATTTTCGGAGGAATCCATGCTCCCGACAAGAATGGTAATTCTCTCCCTATCGATAATGCTGCCCATGCTCTTGCAGTGGAATCACTGCTCAAGATTACCGCTTCGCCTGAACTTATCTCGTTCGTTGCCGGAGATGATTCTCCCGCAGTTGCACAAACGGTCCTTGAGAAATTCGGTATAACCCGGGAAAAAATGGCTCGGATTTTTCTGTCAGATTCTCAGACACCTCTGTTAGTTGCCGGGTATCCAATGGGCAAGATTGACGGGCAAAAACAATATGTAATCGAAGCGGATTCGAAAAATAGCGGATTAATCAACGCTATGATTATGAACCCGCAAACCCCGGCTGAGGTGCTCCTTCACCTAAAAATCTATAGTCAGCAGGGGTATATATTCCTGTGGCAGTTTGGGTGTGTGCGCGCAGCAGCCATATTCCCAGAAGCCTATCGTGCAATGCTTCAAGATCCTAATCACTTTGAAAAAATTACCCAACCTGATGGGGGTGTCTCAAAAGAAATATTTAATAAATACCTCGACCCGGCAGGGGGGATTTTCACAAGCCTTTTAAGTGATACGGAGCGCACTTTTGACACAATGACAGTTCAAGATAAGCTCAATCTCATAGACGCCGCACAGTCAGATGATTACGCGCATCTTTCCGATCAAGAAAAAATGGCCATTTTCACTTTTTTTTCTACCGACCCCTCTCCCATCGTTTCCGGTCGTGCGGCGGCCCGTTTCTCAACCATTACCGGGACAGCATCTCCCTTGGCGCCCGGGCGCCCGTCGGCATCTTCGGCATCGATTCTTGGAGCCCTGCCGTCTATAATAGTGGCCGGGACTGTTTTTTCGGTATGGATGTTGGTTCATCTCATAGTTCGGGCATTCGACAGAATTCCATCGATGGGTGTCATCGCGGGCCGCGTGAAGCATCTGGTTCAGTCTAGGCCGCGAACACTGTTTAGCAGGCAGCCGGTTCTTCACGTTGTCGAGACGCCCGCGGGGTCAGCGATGGCCGTTGTTTCAGAGAATCGACGGGGAAAAGAGATTGTTGCACAGCTTCCCACCATGGATTCTGTCATTATTTCCTTTGACAGACCGGTCTGGGGTGCCCGTACTGTCGAACATTTGTTGGTAGTAACTGAAGCGGGCAGAAGCATTTTGGTTCCCATTAAAATTTTGCGTCGCGGGAAAACCGTTTGGCTTTTTGTCGATGTGCGGGCCGCCGGTGTCAATCAAGCAAGCGCAGTCCTTAAAGAAAGATGCGTCGCCGGGATAGTGCGGATGTCCTATGGCGTGCCCGGTGTACACGGGTCGGCGGCGTTGAGAAAAGCGGTTAACGGGAGTTCCGATATCGAAACCGTTTCTATGCAGGCGCGCCCCCCCGGCATGCTCATTGTCACCGAGAACGGGATATTCGACGGGGCGACACGCATATCCGCTGAGCTTGAAAGAACGGTCATTTGCAGGATTGCCGCGAAAAACGATATTCCTTCGACTGTTGCAAAATACGATCTCCTCAGTACTGATGACCAGTTGGGCCGCGTCTGGCAGGACTACCCGTCGGCATTGTCCCGAAAAGAGAACAATGCCAGGGAACAGATAAAAAAATTGGTCATAGAAATTAAGGCAGAACGCACTTCAGATGAGATAGATATGCGCTTGGGCGCGGCACGCGGGGCAGGCAAAGATGTTCTGCTTTCATTCGGCCCGGATGCATCAATCGATCAAATCACCGGGACACTGACCGCTCTTCGAGCACGGTATCATGACATCAGTATCACGGGAAGCATAGATTTCAGCCGACTCAAAAATGGCAAAGTGAGAGCATACCTGAAACGGCTTGCCGCCACGGAATGTTCCGCTGGCGGGCCTGGACTGTGCATCGACGGTGCCGGTCTCGCGCAGGACGATATCATAAAAATTGCTCAGGCAATTGAGGTGGAGCGTGAGGAAATCAGTGCGAACGACATTTTGCTTGGTGCGGTCCAAAAACAATCTGTTCAATATTCGAAACTCACGGTGATACTGCCCATTGGTATAGACGGATCCGTTATCTCCCGATTAAAAAATTCCGGCGTTGCAGTGATTATGGATGTCCCTGCCGCCGCTATCTCCTCAAGTGGGGTTGCTGCAGGAATTGCCGGCGTTCGTGTATCCGGATTGTCCAAAGATATCGATCCGTTTGCCTGTGCCTACGGTATCCGTCGGATAACAGTGTCGCTTGCCATCGTTGACGCATTTGAACTGGAAAGCATGGTTCGAGCCGCGAACGGCGCACTTGACGAGAAGCGCGCCATGGAGGGCGCTGCCTTGTTCACATTCCTTCAGAGCGATGCAGCTTTCGAAATAACTGTACAGGAATCGTTAAAAGTTGGCGATTCGCATATGACGGACCTCTTTCTTCAGGCCGCTTAACCATTGGGATACCTCACCATCGCACCAATAAAACCAACCGGTAGCAAATCCCTGCAACAAAATAATAAAAAACCCTTGTGCAATACAGATAAAAAGATTATAATCCCTATATGGAAATTACGGTAAAAGAAGTTGATTATGTAGCGCGCCTGGCGCGGCTTAAATTAAGCGGTCAGGAAAAAGATGTTTTTGCCGGTCAAATGGCGTCAATTTTGGGATATATCGGACAGCTCAACACACTAGATACGACAGTCGTTACGCCGACCAGTCATGCGCTTAATGTATCTAATGTGATGCGCGACGATGTTGTTCGCTCCACTGATCTCCGTCAGAGGGAACAGTTGCTTGATAACGCTCCGGAACGCGACGGCGATTTTTTCCGGGTTAAGAAAGTTATAGAATAACATGAACGAAATCCTCGGGCTCTCGGCGGCAGAACTGGCAAAAAAAATACGGGGCAAAGAACTTTCAAGCGCGGAAGTGACCGCCGCGTTTCTCGACCATACTACCGCGTGCGAGCCGGGCATACATGCATTTGTGACGCGGCTGGCGGAAGATGCACTCCAGCAGGCCGCAGTTGTTGACGGAAAAATAAAACGCGGGGAATCGGTGGGTGCGCTTGCCGGTGTGCCCATTGCGGTAAAAGACAATATCATGGTCGCCGGCGCGCGGACGACGTGCTCGTCGAAAATATTGGAAAACTATATTGCTCCGTACGATGCGCATATCATAACCCGGTTACGCGCGGCGGACGCGGTGTTTGTGGGCAAAACTAATCTCGACGAATTTGCGATGGGTTCTTCGACAGAAAATTCAGCGTTCGGCGTCACCAGAAACCCCTGGAACAGGGAGTATATTCCCGGCGGGTCTTCGGGCGGCAGTGCGGCGGCGGTTGCCGCGCGGATGGCGCCGCTTGCCATTGGTTCAGATACCGGTGGGTCCATTCGCCAGCCGGCTGCGTGTTGCGGGGTAGTGGGGTTCAAGCCCACCTACGGGCGGGTAAGCCGCTATGGGTTGGTGGCATTCGCGTCCTCTCTTGACCAGATCGGACCATTCTCCACGACGGTCGAAGACACGGCGTTATTGTTGTCGGCTATCGCCGGGCACGATGCGGGCGATTCAACCAGTGTGAACGCACCAGTACCAGATTACCAAGCGGGATTATCACGCAGTATCAAGGGGCTGAAGATTGGTCTGCCGAAAGAGTATTTTATTGTCGGCGTTGACCGGGAAGTGGATACTGCGGTAAAAAACGCCATAGAGGTTTTTAGAAAGCTTGGCGCAGAAGTGCGCGAGATATCGTTGCCGCACACCGCATATGCGGTCGCGGTTTATTACATTCTGGCGCCGTCAGAAGCGTCGGCTAACTTGGCGCGCTACGACGGCGTAAAGTACGGGTTCCGGGCAGCATGCGACAACCTGCTTGAAGAATACGAGAACACCCGCGGCGAGGGATTTGGCGGAGAGGTCAAACGGCGTATTATGCTCGGGACCTATGCGTTATCGTCGGGATATTATGACGCCTATTACGGCAAAGCGCAAAAAGTCCGCACGCTCGTCAAACAGGATTTTGACCGTGCGTTTGCCGAAGTTGACCTTATCGTTACCCCGACGGCACCGACGACTGCATTTAAGATTGGCGAAAAATCGGCTGACCCTTTGCAGATGTATCTGTCGGATATTTTTACCATTTCTTGTAATCTTGCCGGTATTCCGGGCATATCAATGCCGTGCGGATTTTCCGGAAACGGTCTGCCCATCGGCATGCAAATGATGGCTGCCCCCTTCGCGGAAGAAACGATATTGCGTGCGGGGTATCAGTATCAACAGCAGACAGCGTGGCATACAAAGCGGCCACCTCTTTCATAGTTTTTAGTGGCAGTAGTTTCCGTACGAAAAGAGAGACAGCGAGAGATTTGACAGCAGAAATCTTTCCGTAGCCCCCAAACGAGGATGTTAATGAAATGTAAATGGCTTGCATCAATCGCTATTATAGTCGCACTGATGGTAACCGGGGTCTATACCGTTTCCGCCGATAAGACCGCTATAGAGGCCGGCATGGTGCTCCACATCAATAATCAGCAGTGGGCAAATTACCGTCAACTGCAAATAGAGCTTCAAAAAGCCGCACTGAAATTTCGCGGGTCATCCGCCATATTGATTCAGGACCTTTCCTCGGACAACGACATAAAGATCAACGCGGACACGCTCTTTCCGAGCGCGAGCTTAGTGAAGATGCCAATCATGGCGGCATATTATCAGGCGCAGGCGGAAGGAAAACTTTCGCTGGACGACAAGATTGTTTTGCGCCGCAACCATAAAATCAATAATTGCAGTCATCTGTATTTTGCACGGTGTGGGAGGGCCTTTTCGATCCGGGCGCTCATCGAGCGGATGATAACCGAAAGCGACAATACGGCGACCAACATGCTTGTTGAACACCTTGGCTTTGTGTATCTCAACGAGAAATTCGTAGGGTTTGGCCTCAAAAACACTGATATCCGCCGCGGCATTATGGACATGAAAGAGCGAAATGAGGGCGTAGAAAACTATACGACGGCGCAGGACATGGCGTTATTACTGGGCAAAATTTATCGGGGCGAACTGGTTTCCAGCGAGGCGTCGTCGCAAATGATCGCGGTTCTCAAGCGACAGAAGGTCAATGACCGTATCCCCCGCTGGCTGCCGGGCGATGTAACAGTGGCTCATAAAACGGGGTTGTTAAAGAATACGGTCAGCGATGTGGGGATTGTTTTTACGCCGCACGGGGATTTTATCATTTGCGTCATAACCGCGGATATTCGCGGATATCGGAGCGCAAAACGATTTATCAGCAAAATAGCGGCAGCTACCTATGACCGTTGTTATAGGCGCTCGAACGCCATAGCCAAAGGGTAAGGGAACTCACTATACATGTCTCAGTTTGAAACGGTAATCGGCCTCGAGGTCCATGCGCAGCTTAAGACGGACAGTAAAATTTTCTGTGGTTGTTCGACACAGTACGGCGCCCCTCCCAACACGAATATCTGTCCCGTTTGCACCGGCCAGCCCGGCGTTTTGCCGGTGCTCAACAGAAAAGCCGTTTCGTTCCTGGTGACTACGGGACTGGCGTTGGGGTGTTCCATCAATCCCCGCTCATTGTTCGCCCGCAAACAATATTTTTATCCCGACCTGCCAAAAAATTATCAAATATCCCAGTATGAACTGCCGCTTGCCGAGCGCGGTTGTGTGGACATTGTCGTTGCCGGCGAGACAAAGCGCATCAGAGTTCATCGCATCCATCTCGAAGAGGATGCGGGCAAGCTGCTCCACGCGATTGGCGCCCGTACGCTCGATTATTCGCTTGTTGACCTTAACCGTACCGGCGTGCCCCTGATGGAAATCGTTTCCGAGCCGGATCTGCGGTCGCCGGAAGAAGCGGTTGCGTATCTGACGAAGTTAAAAAGCATTCTGGAATATCTGGGCGTCTCGGACTGCGATATGGAAGAAGGAAAATTCCGGTGCGATGCCAATGTCAGCATTCGTCCGGTTGGTCAAAAAGAACTGGGGACGAAAGCGGAAATAAAAAACATGAATTCGTTTTCCGGCGTGCGCGACGCAATCGCGTACGAAGTCGAACGACAAAAGAATATCATTGCTTCCGGCGGGAAAATCGTTCAGGAAACCCGCTTGTGGAACGCCGATACGAAGGAAAGCCACTCTATGCGTTCCAAGGAAGAAGCGCACGACTATCGTTATTTTCCTGACCCCGACCTGGTACCCATAGAACTCGATGAGCGCTATCTGGATTCTTTGCGCAAGGAGCTTCCTGAGTTGCCCGAGGCGCGGTGTGCCCGCTTGGTCGGCGTGCTGGGTTTATCGGCGTACGACGCCGGTGTAATAACTGCCGAAAAAGCGTTGGCTGACTATTATGAAGAAGCCCTAAAAACCGCCGGCGGCGAGCCGCACGGGAAAACCACAACCCCGGACGCTGCGGAGACAAGTGCGGCAAAAATGCTTGCCAACTGGACCATCACCGAACTAATCGGCCGTCTCAACACGGCGGGAAAAACGATCGTGCAGTCGCCGGTTGTGCCGCAGCATCTGGGCAGATTGGTTTTTCTGGTTCGTACCGGAGCGCTGTCGGGCAAGATGGGAAAAACGGTCATTGAAGAGATGTTTATTTCCGGGCGTCCGCCGGAGGAAATCATCAAGGAAAAAGGGTTGGTTCAGATATCGGATGAAACGGCGATAGGCAAACTATGCGACGAAGCCCTTACCGAAAGTCCCAAGGCAATCGAAGAATATAAGGCAGGCAAAGAACGCGCACTCGGCGCGCTCGTGGGCCTGGTGATGAAAAAGTCAAAAGGCCAGGCCAACCCGGCCGCGGTCAACAAAATCCTCAAAGAAAAACTTTCCTGACCCTTCTGCAAAAAATCATTACTCTTTTTCTAACATTATTTTCGCTATCGTGCAGCGCGAGAACAGGCGCATCGGGGGGCCCCACCATCCGGTTCCCGGGTTGGTGTAGAGCGTTGCGCCATCTTTCTCGTACAATCCTTCCGGATATTTGAAAAAGAACTGGACGATCGCATCCATAGGCGGTACCTGACCCGCGTGGGTGTGGCCGGACAACTGCAGGGTAATGCCTTTGGTGCGGGCAAAGTCAAATATGTCCGGCCGATGGCTCAACAGGATGGCCAGGGTTGTGCTTGACTGAACTATGGTTGAAAGATACGGCGGGTCGCTGGGGTTGTCGCTTATGCCGATTAATTCTATCCCGTCTCCGGTTGCGACCGTTTGATTGTCTATGTCAATAATTCCCGTCTCTCGGGCGACCGCTGCAAACACTTCCATTCCGGCATAGTATTCATGGTTCCCTGATATCGCATAGACGCCGTGTTTTGCCCGTAATTGCCGCAGCAGCGCGCACAGGTCCGGCCGTTTGGTAATATCGTTCTCTATCAAATCGCCGGTGATGACAATGATGTCCGGTTGCAGGGCGTTGGTTTTTTTAACGACATTTTCCAGCCAGCCCGCGGCGGTCAGCAGGTTGAGATGCATGTCCGTTAACTGTACTATCGTGACTGGGACGCTGGTCGTCAAGCGTGGTGAGCTGATAGAGATTTCTTTTACCCGTGGCCCGCGTGCGACAGTAATAAGGGAGTATCCCGTCAGCAGGATGGTGATGATTATCGATGCGGCGGTTGCCTGGTACCGGAATGCCGGTGCATGCACGAATAACCGCGCGATGTCGGCAATGAAAAAAACCGTCACTCCGATGGCCAGCATGCCCAGCCATATGTTGCCGAATACATAAAACGGTTTAAGAGCGTATGTCGCGAACCGGTGCGTGAGAAATTCCGACCCAATAAACGATACTGCGCCGAATAGAAACAGCAGTTTCATCCCAAGCGCTATGCTTCCCGCCACACACAACCCCGTCAGAATGCGCGACAGCACATAATAATGCATCCCGATGAAAATCGAAAGAAAAACTGAAAAAAATACAATGAAGTGAAGTCCCATAATCAGTGGTCCCTTGGCTCTTTATTTTGTCCCCGCCCGTCTGTAAAAATAGTATCAAAAGAAGGGAATCAAAAGCAAGGATGGGGTTTATTCGTAGCGCAGTGCGTCGATGGGGTTTAATTGCGCGGCTTTGCGTGCCGGCCAGATGCCGAATACCAGTCCTATCATAACTGAGAATCCGAACGCCAATAGTACGGAAAATAAGGATACTTGTGTCGACCATCCGGCAAGCTTGGCGAGCAGAACCGATATGCCGGCGCCGAAAAGGATGCCAATTACCCCGCCCAGCGTGCAGATGACCACCGACTCGATCATGAATTGAAAGAGAATATCTTTGTTGTTGGCGCCAATGGCTTTGCGCAGCCCGATTTCGCGCGTGCGCTCAGACACGGAAACGAGCATGATATTCATGATGCCGATGCCCCCCACCAGCAAACTGATAAACGCAATGGAACCCAGCAAATAGGAAAAAGCCTTGGTAGTTGAGGATATCGCTTCCTGAATATCCGCCATGTTGCGTACATCAATGGTATCCCGTTGCGACAGCGGCAGGCGGTGCAGTGTGGTAAGCAGATTGCGGATTTGGTCGCTTATTTCGTCCATGCGGTCCGCCTGGGCAACCTGTACATCCATGGAATCAATATATTCTTTGCCCAGCAGGCGGTACATCGCGGTGTTGAGCGGGACGCTTATCTTATCGTCCTCGTCCCGCCAGCCACTGGACCCTTTTTCCTTGTAAACGCCGATAACCTTAAAATCGATCCGTTTAATTTTTATATACTGGCCCAGAGGGGTTTCAGCGCCGAACAAATTCTTTACCACCGTCATCCCGAGGACAGCCACTTTTGCCCGCGTAGTCACTTCCTGGCTGGTGAAAAATCTGCCTTGCGCCGGCACAGCGTTGCGTATCAGCGGATAGTCAGCGGTGGTCCCCTCTATCATGGTGTTACAGTTTTTGCCGTTAGCCAGAGCCTGTCCGCGCCCGCTTACATACGCGCCGACGCGTTCGATGCCAGCTATGCGTTCTCTGATTTCCTCAGCGTCTTGCGGGGTGAACCGCGTGACAGCGCCGCTCTCCATGGATACTCCTCCATGTGAAAGCGAACCGGCGCGCACCATCAAAAGGTTTGAACCCAGCGAAGAAATACTTTTTTTAACCTGTTCCTGCGCGCCGGTGCCCAGCGCCATCATCGCAATCAAACTCGAGACGCCGATAAGGACGCCGAGAATGGACAAAATAGAGCGGGTCTTGTTCGACATCAGAGCCCGGAGCGCCTGAACGAAATAGTCCTTGACGCGGTGGATATTAAGAACGCTGACGGCGTTGGGATGAGTGATTGTCCCGGTATCCGTTTTCGCCCGCGTATTTGCATCAGTAGGCGTTGTTTTCGTATCCGAAATAATTGCCCCGTCCTGCAGTTTGATTATCCGGCTGGCGGCGCCGGCAAGGTCGGGTTCATGTGTGACCATGATGATGGTGATGCCGCTTTTGTTGAGTTCCTGGAGTATTTTAATAATCTCGGCGGTTGATTTTGAGTCGAGATTTCCGGTTGGTTCATCAGCGAATATCAGTAGAGGGTGGTTAACCAGCGCCCGCGCGATCGCTACTCGCTGTTGCTGCCCGCCGGACAATTCGTTTGGTTTGTGCATCACGCGGTCGGCAAGCCCCACTCGCGCGAGCAGGGCGATTTCATCAGCGGTTACCGTCGAAATTTTGTCTGCCACGTAAATCTTCGGCAGCGCCACATTTTCTTTCGCCGACATCCGTGGCAGGAGGTTGAACTGCTGAAAAACATAACCGATAAAATGGTTGCGCAGGACAGCCAGATCGTCGTCAGCCAGCCCGGAAATGTCGCGTCCGGATAGATGATAGGTCCCGCCGGTTGGTTTGTCCAGCAGGCCCAGCAGATGCAGCAGCGTAGATTTTCCGCTGCCGGAATGCCCCATTATTACGACAAACTCGCCCGCTTCGATGGTCAACGAAATATCGTGCAGGACAGGCAGCGCCATCGCGCCCATATAATATGTTTTTGAAATATCTGCAAGTTCAATGATGTTCATATATTTTCAACGGTTAATGCGGTCTGCCGCCGCCCATGCCGGGTAGTCCGCCCATTTTGTTTTTCTTTTTTACCGCGTCGCCGGTTTTTGCGACAACAAGGATGGTCTCGGTTCCATCAAGTCCGGAAACTATTTCGATGCGTTTCCCGTTGGATATCCCGGTTGTAACCGTCCGTGTTTCCGGGGATTTCCCCGCTCGTTTAATCATGACGGTCTGTTTGACGCCGGCGGTCGTGATCGCATCGAACGGCAGTGTCAGGATATTGCGTTTCGGCACCGATGTTACTTCGATGGTCGCTGTCATGCCGGCACGGAAATTCAGTGGCGGGTTCTCGGGGCGGATCTTAACGGTATAGACGGTCACATTATTGATCAGTTGTGATTCATACGCGATGTGCTCGATAATGCCCTTAAAGGGAATATCCGGATAAGCGTCCAAAAATGCATTAACCTTCATTCCCAGCGTAATATAGCGCAGGTCAGTTTCATCGACATCAGCTTCAATGATGAGCTTGTCCGCCATCACCAGCAGTGGGTCGGCCAGCGTTACCGTTTGCCCCGGTTCTTTACTGCGGACAATAATAAAACCGTCCAGAGGGGCCGTGATGGGCGTTGGTTTATAGATATCTTCCCAGCGTTTCACCTCATCGGCGCTTTTTGACAATGCGGCGTCAAGCAGGGCCGCGCGGTCGCTAGAACTGAGCCATGCGATTATCTCGCCCTTGGCTACCCGCTGACCCTCGACGACCAGCACATCCTCGATGCGTCCCTGCACGGGTGGTTTTATCTCCAGGCGGTTGCGCGGGCTTACGGTGCCGGTCTCGCGGAAGTCCACCGCCATTTCGCCGCGCAGCGGTGCCATTTCCGTATACGATATTTTTGCCGTTCTATTTTTTACGACGAAAAAAACCGCCGCTGCCGCCAAGACGATGACGCCGAGTATCATGTACCGTTTCATTTTAGTTCTCCCGATCCAAGATCGTTATCCCATTGCGCCAGCACAAGCGACGCGTCGCGCTGGGCGTTAAGCAGTGCTTTTTGGCCCGCCACATAGTCGTTTTCTATCACATACCAGTCCTGATAGGATGCAAGCCCATTTATATATTTGGCAGTCGTAATGCTTTCCTGTTCCGCGGCTGCGTGCGTCTGCATATTCTGGACGGCGACATTCTCGAAAGCGTCCATCAGACCATCGTGCGACCGGCTTAGTTTAATTTCCAGGTCGCGCGCGGCTGCTTGGAAGGTCGCCTCCGCCATGGTTTTGGCGACCGCCGCGATGCGAGCCGCATATATGTTTTTTCCGCCGGTGAAGAAGGGGAACGAAAGATTGAGCCCCGCGCTCCATTGATTGCTGTCCGGCATCCAGTCGGACCCGGTTTTTCCCGTACTGCCGGATACCGTCAGGTTTGGATAGAGTCCGCTGCGCGCCGCGGTAACGCCCAGAGCGGCTTTGTCGGCGGTGTATGAGGCGATACGAAATTCCGGCAGGGTTGCCACCTGGTCTTTTGAAAAAGATTCCGCCGCCAGCGCGCCGGGGTCCAGTGTTCCGAGAGCCGATATCTCATCAATATCGTCACGGCCTATCAGGCGGGCTAATTGGCGTTGTGCGGTGATGGCTTTGCGCCGTGCTTGCGCGAGCTCGAATGTTGCCCGCAGTTTGTCGCCCTGCACGCGCAGCAACGCGCCTTTGTCTTCCGCTCCCGCATCGTATTTAAGTTCTATCATCGCGGCATTTTCTGTCCGCCGCTTAAGAATGTCGCCTGCCACCTTCACATATTCCTGCGCCCACACAAGATTAATATATCCGGCGCGTAAATCGTACAAGACATCAGCGAAGACGCGCTGGTGCGCGGCGGCAGCAATCATCCGGTCGCAGTCGCTTATCCGCAGGGCGCTGAGATCGCTGAACCCCGAGAACAGGGACATCGACCCCGAGAATCCGTACGAGGCGCTGCGGCTAAATCCATTACTGTCGGATGCCGATTGGCCCGTGCCGGCGTTAGCGGAAAGCTGTGGCAGAAACCCGCCCATCGATTGCCGATAGCTCAGTTCCGCCTGCCGTAAAGATTGGTCGGCCTTTTTGAGCAGCGGATTATACAGACGCGCCTGTTTGACGATGTCGTCCCACGCCATGTTCACCGGCGCAGCGGAGGCCGCAGTTGCAAACAGCAAGCACCACAAAAGAACAGTACGGTTTATGCGCATGCAGACCCTTTCACATCCGATTGACGCCTATGCCGAGATATGCGTTCAACCAATTAGACAATCCTCGCCGGTCAAAAGTTCCTTAGACAATCAGTCGTTATATAGTACGATATTACAAAACAATTACAAAGACGCAAGAAAAATTCGCATGAATACTGCGTCTATTATCCGTCGATAAGGCATGATGCAGTTTTATTGACAACCAGTGTGCTCTTTGATACAATGCAGTCAATCTATGCGCAACATTCCCGCCATACTTATCGCCGACGACGACGCACAGGCGCTCGGTGTTTTGGAGCAGATTCTGCGAGGACAAGGGTACGCTGTATCCGCATATCATGACGGCGTGTCTGCCTGCGAAGCTATCTTTGAAGAAAAACCCGATGTGATTATTATTGATAATTTTATGCCCGGCATGAGCGGGACCGAGGTGTGCCGGCAGGTAAAACTGCATCGTGAAACACGGATGATACCCGTTATCATGTTGACCGGGTATGCGCGCAGCCGCGAAAAATTGGATGCCATCGAGGCCGGCGTCGATGATTTTCTCGACAAACCTTTTAAAGTCATTGAGTTGACCACGCGGATAAAATCATTGCTCCGAGTCAAACGGATGAATGAAGAGCTTGATTCGGCTGAACGAGTGATATTCGCGCTCGCCGGCGCCATAGAAGCAAAGGATGCCTATACGCAGGGGCACACCGAGCGCGTCAGTCAGCTCGCGCTGAAAATGGGGCGCTTCCTCGAGCTTTCTGAAGAGGATCAAAACGCATTATACAAAGGCGGTATTTTGCACGATATCGGCAAAATCGCCATTCCTGACGCCATTTTGAACAAACCCGGTCGCCTCACTGAAGAAGAATTGATTACCTTTCGCACGCACCCTGACCGCGGCGAGCGGATATGCAAACCGCTGCATTCCATTAAATCGGCGCTCTCGGTTATCCGGTCCCATCACGAGCGGTTGGACGGTTCGGGCTACCCCGACCGGTTATCCGGCAGTCAGATTCCGGTTATTGCCCGCATCATGGCTATCGTCGATATTTATGATGGGCTGACCAGCGCCCGTTCGTATCGCGCCGCCCTGCCGCAGGGACAGGCGTTCTCCATTCTTGAAGAAGAAGCGGCACACGGATGGTGGGACACCGCTATCCTTGCCGAATTCAAACGCATCGTCATGGTGCCTCAAAAGAGGTTGTTATTTGTATGACAACAAAAAAAGTTCAACGCATCGGTGTTATCACATCCGGCGGCGATGCCCCGGGAATGAATGCGGCAGTGCGCGCTGTAGTGCGACAGGGGGTGCATCACGGCCTTGAGATTATCGGCATTCACCGTGGATTCAAGGGTTTGATTGAAGACCAGTTTTCCCGTTTGACGGCACGCTCGGTCAGCGGTATCATCAACCGGGGCGGCACGATGCTAAAAACCGGCCGATGCCCGGAACTCAAAACGCCCGCGGGCATGAACCGCGCCATTGCCGTGCTACGCCAGCTCAACATAGACGGGTTGGTGGTCATCGGCGGCGACGGATCGCTCGCGGCGGGGGCAGCCATCAGCAAGCGTGGTATTCCGGTCATTTCTATTCCCGGATCCATTGACAACGATATATACGGGACTGACGAAACCATCGGGTTTGACACGGCGCTCGATACCGCCGTCGAAGCGATTGACAAGATCCGCGACACTGCAATTAGCCACGAGCGGGTGTTTATCGTTGAAGTCATGGGGCGGGAACACGGATTTTTGGCCTTGTCGGTCGGCATTGCATCGGGTGCCGAGTTCATTTTGGTGCCGGAAATAAAATATGATACCGCTTCGTTGTGCCGGGACTTAAAAAAAGAACATCATCGCGGAAAGACATCCATTATTATCGTGCTTGCCGAAGGCGTCGGCAATCCTTATCAGTTGGCGGAAAAAATTAAGCAAAACACTCTGCTGGAAGTGCGGGTCAGCACGCTGGGGTATATTCAGCGGGGCGGAACGCCGTCGGGCCGGTCGCGCATTCTGGCGTGTCAATTCGGCGCGCGGGCGGTAGACCTGCTTGTGGCCGGCAAGCAAAATCGCTTGGTTGTTATCAAGCAAGGAGTCATTACCGACATCGCCGTTGCGGATGCCGTGAAAAAAGAAAAGAAATTCGATCATGCGCTGTATGCCGCGGCGCGCTATCTTTCGATATGAGGAAGATTCATGGGCTTGACTGAACTGAATGTAGATGATCAGTTAAAAAAAATCTGCCGGGGAACCAACGAAGTCCTCCCCCTGCAGGAACTTAAAGATAAGCTGGCGTCCAACCGCCCTCTGCGCATTAAGCTGGGCGTCGATCCCACCGCGCCGGACCTGCACCTCGGGCATACCGTTCTCATCAACAAACTGCGTACCTTTCAGGATCTCGGGCATCACATTATATTTATAATCGGCGATTTTACGGCCCGTATTGGCGATCCTTCCGGCCGTTCCGATACCCGTCCGATGATGTCTGAGGCCGATATTCTTAGCAACGCCCAAACGTATCAGGACCAGGTCTTTAAGATTCTCGATAGATCAAAAACCGAAGTAGTGTTCAACAGCTCATGGTTGTCGCCTCTGGGTATCGAGGGGCTTTTGAAACTCGCCGGGAAATACACCGTCGCGCAGATGCTGGTCCGCGACGATTTCGAAAAACGCTATAAAAGCGACAGCCCGATAAGCATCGTCGAATTTCTCTATCCCTTGTTGCAGGGATATGATTCCGTTGCGGTGAAAGCAGACCTGGAAATGGGTGGCAACGACCAAAAATTCAATCTTCTTGTCGGCCGGGAACTGCAAAAAGATTTCGGCCAGCCCCCGCAGGTGATTTTGACGATGCCGCTTTTGGAAGGCACCGACGGCACGCGAAAAATGTCAAAATCTTACGGCAATTACATCGCTCTCAACGATACCCCGAAAGACATGTTTGGGAAAATAATGTCCATTTCAGATGAATTGATGTTTAAATATTATGAGCTCTTGACGGCGCACGACAGTGCGGCGATAAAAGTGCTCCATCCGCGGGAAGCCAAGGCGGCGCTTGCTGAAGAATTGACCGGCCGGTATCACGGTGCAGCGGCAACTGCTGCCCGCCAGGATTTTGATAATGTATTTTCTAAAAAGAATAATCCGGAAGACATGGCAACATTCTTTGCCCCGCAGAAAAGCATGCGCATTGTCGAACTTCTGCTGGTCGCCGGCCTTGTGACCAGCAAAAATGAAGCGCGGCGCCTCATCGAACAGGGTGGAATCAAGGTAAACGGCATCAAGGCCGTGGAAGATGCAAATCTTTTTCTGGACAATGCAACTATCATCCAGGCCGGTAAGCGGAAGTTCATGAAGATTTTGCCTCCGCGCTAACCGGTGCGCACTTTTCAACCAATGCGGGAAATGTTTTGTGTAATAACTTTTTTATGCTGCGCTGACAAGCTGACGAAAATGTGGTATGGCGTAGCGAAAAGTACCCCTCCTCTCCTGGCGCCCTCATGAACAAAAAAAATATATTGATCATTGTTGGTTTATTCTTTGGGTTAGTTCTTTTTGAGGCCGGCGCCCGCATGGCGTATGGTCCGCCATTGGCGTCCATGGATGCCAATTACAAAGAACACTACATCGGTGTTTTTGACGATTTTTTCATAATCGATAAATCGCACAACCGTGTGATTAACGCTCATCCGTCGAGCCATGCTATTTCATTTCCCCTACGGCGATCCCCGCAGGAGAAACTGGTTGCCATCGTCGGAGAATCGGTCGCCTATTGTACTGATACCAGCTATCTGCAACGGTCGCTCGATACGGTGTTCCCTGAATGGAAATGGCAAATTATCAATGCGGGTATGTATGGTGCTGATATTTTTTCCATCAGCAGAATACTGAAGGAAACACTGCGGTTCAAGCCGGACATGGTCATTGTCATGATGGGCAACAATCAATCGATGGTTCGTAATGTTTCCATATTTCTGTACACTCCTCGGATTTTTCGGCAATCGTGGACACTGCGATTGATTACACGGCTTTTTTTATCTACTGTCGATACCATCCCGCGCGTTACTTACCAGGAGTGGTTGAAGGACTACGAGCGACAGTTTCCGGTTGTCTGTAAAATCGCCGAATCGGCAGGGGTCCCGACCTTTATATGCCTGCTTCCTCGCAACAAGCGGTGTGTATCGCAAGCAATATGGACCCCGGGCAAATTTCCCTTCTGGTGGTTCTTATCCCGTGACCCGTGGCGGGTGCTTCATGCGGATCCCAAAGGGCAGAAGGGCATTACCGCTCGTGCGTACGAATTGGCGGGGCAGACAGATAAAGCTGATGCTTTCATTATTCAACAAGGCGATAGCAACCCGGATATACACCAGATTATGGAAAATGCCGCATTGCGATATCCGCATGTCGCGGTTGTGCCATTTTCTCTCCGGGTCGATAACCGGGGATTGGGATTTGACTTTTTTATGGATTTTGTTCACTACTGGTCGCCGGGATATTGGTTGATGTCCGATGAAATATTCAGCGTGATGCATGAGCATCGCAATCGATTAGGGCTTCCCAATGATGATGTGCGCTGGCGCCGGTATCTGGCACAGCGGCCCAACATGGCGGGGATTTCCCGGGCCATCCGCCAGGAGATGGTTGCGACAACTGCCGAAAAAATACGGATAGAAGCACACAATCAGGGTGGGGAACAATACGAGATATATATTGACAGTCTTCGGTATTTGTGGAAAACGCAAAGGAGTGCTGTGCACAAGGGGATGAATGCAGCACTGGCACAGCCGCGCACCCACAAGAAGCAATTTTCCTGGCGCGTGCTCTGCCTGGCTGAAGTTTTGCGTCAGGAAAAATGCTATGCCGCGGCGGCAGCGTGCCTGCGGAAAGTTGCGTCGCTGAATCCGGAGGATCCCTATCTGTATTTTTTCCGCGGTCTGTACTATTTTGACCGGGGCGACGAATCCCGCGCAGATGCGGATTTCCAGGTTCTTTCCCGGATGAACAAAGATTTTTCCTGGTTGACGACTAAATACTTACACGAATTGGAGCGAACATTCGGAAAATAATTTGATATAATACGCTCTCAACATCGCATCATACTTAAGGAGGTCGTCTATGCGTACATGGTTGGCAGTGCTGGTTGTGGCAGGGATGGTGGGTTTTTCGTCGTGCGCTTCAACGCCGAAAATAACGCGTGAAGATGCATCGCAGCAGATCGATATCTCGGGCGAATGGAACGATACGGATTCACAGCTGGTGTCAGCTGAAATGGTCAAAGATTCTTTGCTTCGTCCATGGGTTGATGATTTTGTCATGGCAAAAAGAGCCAAGCCGCGGGTAATCGTCGGCACGGTGCTCAACAAAAGCCATGAGCATATCAATACGGAAACATTCGTCAAAGACCTTGAGCGCGAGCTGACCAACTCCGGGCGCGTGAAATTTGTTGCGTCTAAAGACCAGCGGGATGAAGTCCGCGCGGAACGGGCCGACATGGCGCAGAACGCCAGCGCTGAAACCGCCAAGAGCGCCGGTCAGGAATACGCGGCCGACTATATGCTAAAAGGCCAGATTAACACCATCATGGACGAAGCCGGTAAAAAAGCCCTCAAGTATTATCAGATAGAGCTTGAGCTCATCGATACGACCACCAACGAAAAGGTCTGGATCGGTCAGAAGAAGATCAAAAAGCTCGTTGAACGCAAAACATCAAAATTCTAATTTTACATCAAATCCCCCTTACTCCCCCTTTTTCAAAGGGGGAAATTAGTCCTTCATGGTGAGCAAAGACTTTTAGCATTTCAATGCAGGTCTTTTCAGTTGTTCCCCCTTTGAAAAAGGGGGATACAGGGGGATTTGAGAAGCATAGAACTATATGATAACTCTTGGCAAATCTAAACTCGCGGGGTGTTTGCTTGCGGTTTGCATTATCGTTGCATGCGCCACCAATAATGCTTACTATAACAACCTCAACGGCCTGACCGCGCAGGGTCGTTATCTTGATGCTGCCACCCTGATAGAACAATCAAAACACGATGCGTACGGCGAAAAGAATGCCCTTCTTTTTTATCTCGACAAGGCGATGTTGTTGCATCTGGGCGGCAATTACGCCGAAAGCAATGATTGTTTCGAGCAGGCCAAGAAACTTGCCGAGCAGTATTTCACCAAAAGCGTCACCACCGAAGCGTCAACCCTTCTCGTCAGCGATACCATGCGCCCCTATTACGGCGAGGATTTCGAGCGGGCGCTGATCAATATTTTCGGCGCGCTCAATTACCTCATGCTGGGCAGTCCGATGGAAGCGCTGGTCGAAGCCCGCCAGGTAGACCACTTTCTGACAACCCTGCAGGTCAATTACGGGGGAAAAAACAAGTATAAAGAAGATCCTTTCGCCCGGTATCTCATGGGGATGATATATGAAAATCAAAATCAAATCAACGATGCGTTCATATCGTATCGCCAAGCGCTCGACGCGTACAAAAGCGGATTAAAAGCGTACGGGATGGCAGCGCCCCGCGCGTTGATCAACGATGCACTCCGCACGGCGCAGCAGCTCGGTTTTTCTGACGAAATACGGGACATAACCCGCGCATGGAATATTTCTCTTGAGAAACTGCCGCCCGCCTCTGAAGGCGAGCTGATAGTGCTTGATTATAACGGGTTCTCGGCTGAAAAAGTTGAGACCATTTTTGAAATAGCGTTCGGCAAGGCGTGGGCGTACGCCGGCGCCATGACCGTCAAAGGCGGAGAACAGGCCCAGGTAGAACAAGCCGGTGCGATTGCCCGGTCTATTTTATTTGACGAACAGGTGCGTATGGCGTTCCCTAAATACGAGCGGGTGCCGTATCGCATAACGCGGTTTCGCGTCAGTACGCCTGACATTGAAGCGCCTTCAGAAGTGGTTGACGACATCAGTGCCATTGCTGTCAGATCGCTTGATGACCGTATAACTCGAGTGAGAGTGCGCACCATAGCGCGGGCGGCTATCAAATTCGCCTTGGCACACAAAATATCCGAGAAAGTAGAAGAACAATCCGGCAACGCAGCGCTCGGCTGGTTGGCAAAAAAAGCCCTGTCCGTCGCTTCAACAGCGACAGAGCACGCCGACCTGCGTTCGTGGCGTTCTCTGCCCGACAAGATATTGATGAGCCGCCTGCCGCTCTACGCCGGTGTGCATACAGTAACCGTCCATTTTTATGACGACAATGGCGCGGAGATGCAAAGCGAAACCTTGAAAGACATAGTCATAAAGCCGGGAAAAAAGACATTCGCCATTATTCGCACCGCACAGTGATCGATGCGGCCTTTGCGTTTGCTGTCATCCCCGAGTGATTCTATCGGGGATCTGGTTTGATAGCGAAAGAATGATATACTCGATTCCCGATTATGCTTTCGGGAAAAACAATCTGGACGAATTCGATTTTAGAGGAGGAAGTATGAAAAAACTGATGGTTTTGATGTGGTTAATCGCGGTGTCATTGTCCATACCTATATATGTGTATGCCGCAACCCCGGCGTGGATAAACGGGATTAGTGCCCAGTATCCGGCAAAAGATTATTTGATTGGCGTTGGGGTAGGCGACACCTTGGACAACGCCCGTTCATCGGCCCGGGCTGAAATTGCCAAGGTATTTAAGGCAAAAATCGTTCAGTCAGCGCAGGAAACGAAAAATGAGCAGACGACGCAGGCGGGTTCGTCCGCGAAGTTTTCATCTCGGCAGGATACCGCACTGAGCACATCGGTTTCAACCGATGAGTTGTTGCAGGGTGTCGAGATTGCCGAAACATGGCAGGACAGAAAGAAAAAAAACTATTACGCGCTGGCTATTCTCAATAAGCGCAAAAGCAGCCAGGCATTGATGCAGCAAATCACCGATCAGGAAGAAATCATTTCTGCCAAGAGAGCGCGTGCCGCGAGCGCGGCATCGACCATTGAAAAATTGCAAGCTCTCAACGGCGCGCTGGAAGCTCTGCAGAAAAAAGACGAGCTCGCCGCCCGGAAGCAAGTATTGGATCCCGTTGCGGTCAGCGACATCGGCGCCGGCAGTGTCCGGGCGGATATCGAAAACCAAAAAGCTGCATTGATCAGTAAGATTCATTTCATTGTGCAAACCGATGATACCCCCCATCTTGCCGCGAGCGTGTCCGAGAAAATAAGCAGTGTGGGGTTTGCGACTTTTCCCGCGCCCGCTGAGGGAAAAGCCACCGGCATCACTGAAATAATGGTATACGCTAAAACAGCCATTGAGCTTGTTGAGAGAAACAATCCGCAGTGGATATTCTACGGGTGGCATGCAACGGTCTCGCTCACCGAGGGAGCTATGGGCGGCCGGGTTATTGCAACCGTTGTCAAAGACGGACAGTCATCGCAGATGACGGCGAATGCAGCGAAGACAAAAGCGGTGGCGGATGCGACACGGGCGGCCGCCTTGGTTGCGGAGCAGGAAATCAATACCTATATTTTCGGTAAATAACCTGCCGGCGGATAGCCGGCTCATCAAGGAGGAGTTTTATGAAGAAAGTAGCATTGGTTGCGTTAGCGGTTGCATTTGTATTTTTAGCGGGTTGTGCCAGCGGGCCCAAAAAGCCGGACTGGGTTATGAAGGGCGCCGGCGCGTTTGCCAAGGATAAAAAGGTGCTCTACGGTGTCGGTATCGCAGAAGGTATCAGATCCATAGCGTTGCGCCGGACAACAGCGGACAACCGCGCGATTGCGGAAATTTCAAAACAGTTGTCTACGCTGTCGACATCCCTTATGCGCGACTATATGAGCTCAGCTAACGCCACGGAACAGGAAAAATCCAGCGGCGAGCAGTATGTCGAGAACACCGTCAAGACATTTGCCTCAAACACAATTTCCGGTGTCAAAATCATCGATCGTTCCGATGACGGAAAAGTGTGTTATTCTCTGGCAACATTGAATCTTGATGATCTCAAGGCCATGACCGAGCAAGTCAATCAGCTCAGCCAGCAAGTCCGCGATTACATCAAAGCCAACGCCGAAAAGGCCTTCGATAAACTCGATCAGGAACAAGAAAAAAACACGAAATAACGGTATCTTCTCTAGCTTTATTAACCCCGCGGTATGGGCACATACACAAGCCCCCACCGCGGGTTTTTTTATGATCACCGAATAAAGACAAGTGTGTATTGCTGAAAAAACTCTTGATATTTAAGGATTTTTGATAATAGCAGTGGTATGACTTCCAGAATGCAGGTGTATTGATTTTCTATGAGAATTCAGTTTTTCAGAAAATTTACACTTGTTCACATGCATTTCACATGGTAATTAGTATTATAATAAGCGTACAATGCTGTAGTTTTTTTCGATGTTGTCAGCTATTTCATCCAGATGTACGGTGTCCTAAAAAGGAACAATGAACGGGAAAAAAATCTGTGCCATCATTATCGCGGGAGTGTTCCTGCAGGAGTCGGTTCTGCAGCACGCGCTGCTTGCTGCCCAGCAATTGCTGCTGTCGGCACCGAGCCCCGTCAGGGGATCGATTCGTACTGTTGCCGAAGCCATTCCTGCTCGGTGGGGTACTGTCGTAGATCGTTACGATGGTTCTTCTGGCCGGCTGGTCGTACATATCCTGGATTTGCACGCTAATCCTCTTGCCCAGAAATCTATCGCACATATAATTCGCAATCTCCATGCAACACTTTCTGTTGACCGCATCCTTGTTGAAGGCGCACCCGCGGGGATTGTCGATCTCGGCACATTGCGGGCAATTCCCGCTCCTATGCAAGCGGGGGTCTATGATTTTCTTTTAGCGAAAGGGCTGATGAACGGCGCGGAATATGTATGTCTGCGGGATGGAATCAACCCCTTGGGGGGTCTTGAAAACTGGGAGGAATACCAAAAGGCCTGCCAGGAATATCGCGCACTACAGGACGCATGTGCATATTATGCCTCGACAGTTTCCGCCATGGACCGTGTGTGGTTTACCCGTGTTCGCCGCTACGGGTCATCGCGGTTGGCGCGATTTGAAAGCATGCGTGAGCGAGTGACTGATTCCCATAAACTGCTCGATCGGTTGGTGGCACTTTCCCGTTCCTGCAATATCCCCCTTACGCCCTATCCCACTATTGTGCGCGTACAGGAAGCGCGCAACATGCAGCGTCATCTTAATATCCGCCGCATACAGGCGCAACTGCCACGCTATCTGCATATTCTTCAGAAGGATCTTCCAGCGGGGGCGTATAGAGACCTTGTAGGGGCTAGCGATGGTGTTTCATATTCCCGTCTCGCAGCGTTTGCTGTCGCCGATTCTCAGCGGAGAGAAGCGCTCTTTCCTGACCTCGCCCGGTATTTTTCCTATCTTGTTTTCAGCGAATCAATAAATCCGATAACGCTTCTAGATGAACAGGACGCCTTGACTGTGTCGATAGAAACGGCGATTGCGGTGACCCCGATTGATCAGCAACTTGCGGCAACAGGCAGTTATTTGCGCCTTCTGCGAGACGCGCTGAACGCGAAACTAACGCCGCGTTCTCGTGATAGTTATGTGGCCGGCGCGATCGCAAACTGGCCGTTGGTCACTGCCTCGGCGTGGACCCCCGACAACGGGATGATTGAATCGTTCATCGAAAGCAAAGCTATAGAATCATATTATGATACAGTCGCTGGCCGTAATGAGACATTCGCCCACACCATTATTTCCGCAGTATCCTCTGGGCCCGATATGAATACCGCGGTTCGCGGCTTACCGCAGGTTACCGTTGTGGTCACTGGCGGATTCCATCGGGATATCGCTCAATCGCTGCGGACAGCAGGAGTATCGTATGTCACAGTGGTGCCCGCAACTGCCTCCCCTGGCAACGATACGCTGTATCAGCACATCATGGCAGGCCACCTTGAAGCGTCAGATATTTCCGCGTCGGCGCTGATGCCTGTGTTGTTGGATATCGGCGTTGCGCAGGGCGATGTTACATCATTGGTCACCGTGTGCGCGGGAATGGTTGCTGAAAAGCGGAAACAGGGCCCCGTGACGCCAGAAATACTGTCCGCGTGCATCAATGAATGGGGAAAAAATATTACCGCTGCCGGGTTGATCAACAATAAACAGAAGATCAGCGCGCGGGTCGAGAACGGTGCATGCGTGGTGTCCGGCGGATGGGAAAACATCCGTATTCATTTGGACACCGTGGGTGCTATTTCTGGATACGAAAGCGTTGAAAGCGCACTAATCATTCGCGGGGCAGGGGCCGGCGAACCGTCATCCGTTCAGATTAAGCATCAGCGATTTCCCGATGGTGAAATGAACATTAGGATTATGGATCCTGACGCGATTAAGGGCAAACCGGTAACGTTGTCCCATGCGGTGCGGACGGTTGACGATTTTATGGAAACAGTATTTATACTCGCGAACCTGCGCCGGTATGGCGCATCGCATGTGCGCCTGGAGGTTCAAGGCATTTTTCCGCGCAACGGGCTTGATGTTGTTCTTTCACTGTTGTGCAATGAAATATACGAACACGGCGCATTGGTTGCGGTTGAAAAATCATATGTGATTACACATGAAAAGAAAATAAAAAAACCGCGAAAAACCGATCTTGTTTTGTTTCAACATAAACGATTGAAGCAAAATGCAATAGATACCGCCATGGATTTGCGCAATCATGGTTATTGGAACGTACCTGCGGAAAAAATTGAATTCAGTAAGCCCTCTGACGATATCTCAAACTGGGAGATGGCAAGCACAGAAAAGCATAGAGGCCAGGATATTACTTTTATACACAGCACGGAAAATAACCTTGACATTGTCGAGTTGCTGCTCATGCTTGGACAGATGGCGAAAAACAATGCTACGCTTGCGGGCGAGACTGATATCAAGAACAGACCAAGCATACATTTAATGAATATATTTGAGGGCTATTCGCGTGCGGATAAGGAATTTGTACGCGGAGTCGGAATTAATGCGTGGACTCTCTTGAATATTATCGATCAGCTAACGGATTCTCACGCCACATTCAATGTTCATTATGGCAGCGAAAGCGGTAGGTTGTTCATTCAGGAAGGAACGGTTCGTGGGTTACGAGGACTCGATCCAGTTCATGCCAAAGATCTGCAGGAACCGGTCCCAAGGGGAACGATAGAACTTTTCAATTACAATGCATTCCCCAATTTGGCGGAAAAATTATTCGATACGATGGCGGTACAAATAGGGGTTGATAAGAATATTTTGTCTGGAAAAACTACTGACTCCGCAGGAGCGCAAAGGATGCGGGACTTGCTGCTAAGTCATTTGAGGGAGCACAATGTTATTGCGATGGGCCCTGACAAAGGTTCCGAAAAATATGTCAAGGAGGCCGCTGTCATTGGGTTGCGCAAGTATGCCCGCGAAGTATATGGCATTTCAGAGGATGATGTGGAAAAATATATATTTTCTGGATCCATGGAGAAAGTGAGAACTGCCAGTGATCAGGTAACGATTGGTGCAGCACGTATTATTGATGCCCACGATAGGCTCGTGAAGGAAGAGGTAATTAAAAATGCGTGGATTTTTGTTTTAGATGATGAAACGGCAACAGGAGCGACAATTCTTTCGGTAGTATGGGCCTTGGTTAATACGCTTGGCGCAACATGGGGCAGAGTGTTCGGCGGAGTCGTTCATGGGAAATTCTCACGCGGCTGGGTGCCATTTCAAACAGGCATCTCTTTGGACCAACTGCGCGCTAATCCACAGCTCCGCCCCGAACCGCAGAATGCATTGGAGAATCGCCTGGCGCCCGCATTTATGGTGACGACCCTGTCCACGGCCATCCCTAAGGATGTTCCCTCTAAAAATATTGTGAGCTTGGGCAAGATAATCCGTTATGCTG
>Ga0118677_10000053_pt1:0-15000 | contig 204542 bp, 133 predicted proteins | sample AliMusrvi5mmetaG_FD_86154 | JGI IMG/M metagenome (GOLD analysis project Ga0118677, IMG submission 86154) | reverse complement strand
GCCTGTTGAAGAATGATCCGGCGAGTTGCTTGGTACAAGCAAGGATAAGTGCAGGGTTTACGCTTTGCACGCATCCGTAGCGAAAGCGAGTCCGAAAGGGCGTTCAGTTTGTATCAGCAGACCCGAAGCCAAGTGATCTATGCCTGGACAGGGTGAAGTCTCCTTAATCGGAGACGGAGGCCCGAAGCGTTAACCGTTGAAAAGGTTCTGCATGAGCTGGGTATAGGGGTGAAAGGCCAATCGAACTTGGTGATAGCTGGTTCTCCCCGAAATAGTTTTAGGGCTAGCCTGGTAATTTAAGGATGTGAGGTAGAGCACTGGATAATATAGGGGGTGTAACCCACCTTCCGACGTTAACCAAACTCCGAATGCTCATCTGTACATTACTGGAGTCAGTGCGTGGGGGATAAGCTTCATGCGCAAGAGGGAAACAGCCCAGACCGTCGACCTAGGTCCCAAAATATATGCTAAGTGGTAAAGGATGTGGAATATCTTAGACAGCTAGGAGGTTGGCTTAGAAGCAGCCATCCTTTAAAGAGTGCGTAACAGCTCACTAGTCAAGATGTTCTGCGCCGAAAACTCTCGGGGCTCAAGCATATTACCGCAGTCACGGATTTGAAGATAGTTTACTATCTTTGAGTGGTAGGGGAGCGTTCATAATGCAGTGAAGGCATACCGTGAGGAGTGCTGGAGCGTTATGAAGTGAGGATGTCGGAATAAGTAACGATAAACAAGGTGAGAATCCTTGTCGCCGAAAACCTAAGGTTTCCTTGAGTAAAGTTCGTCTGCTCAGGGTCAGTCGGTCCTAACCCGAGGCCGAAAGGCGTAGGGGATGGGCATCCGGTTAATATTCCGGAACTACTTTTGGTGCGCATAATGCTGTCAGTGACGCTTTTCCGTAGGTCATCCTGCGATTGGAAGTGCAGGTTGCGTCTCGCGTAAGCGAGATTCTGTAGTTTGCCGCAAGGCAGATGAACTGACTGTAGGGGGAGCCAAGAAAAACCTGGCGGCCTGTGCCAAGAGTATCCGTACCGTAAACCGACACAGGTAGGTGGGGTGAAAATCCTAAGGCGCGCGAGATAACTCTCGTTTAGGAACTAGGCAAACTGGCCCCGTAACTTCGGGATAAGGGGTACCCATCGAAAGATGGGTCGCAGTGAAATGGCCCTCGTGACTGTTTAACAAAAACACAGGACTCTGCTGAAATCGCAAGATGAAGTATAGGGTCTGACGCCTGCCCGGTGCTGGAAGGTCAAAGAGAGATGTCAGCCGCAAGGCGAAGCATTGAACTCAAGCCCCAGTAAACGGCGGCCGTAACTATAACGGTCCTAAGGTAGCGAAATTCCTTGTCGGGTAAGTTCCGACCTGCACGAATGGCGTAACAAAGAGGGCGCTGTCTCAACGAGAGACTCGGTGAAATTGTGGTATGTGTGAAGACGCACATTACTCGCGGATAGACGAAAAGACCCCGTGGAACTTTACTGTATCTTAGTCTTGAATTATGGAACTGAATGCGTAGAATAGGTGGGACCCTTTGAAGTTCCGGTTTTGGCCGGGATGGAGGGAACAGTGAAATACCACCCTTTCCATTCTGTGGTTCTAACGCCCAGGTCTGAATCGACCAGGCGGACAGGGTTAGGTGGGCAGTTTAACTGGGGCGGTTGCCTCCCAAAAGGTAACGGAGGCGTTCAAAGGTACCCTCAGGGCCAATAGAAATGGCCTATTGAGTGCAAGGGCAGAAGGGTGCTTAACTGCAAGACAGACAAGTCGAGCAGATGCGAAAGCAGGACCTAGTGATCCGGCGGTTTTGTGTGGAATTGCCGTCGCTCAACGGATAAAAGTTACCCCGGGGATAACAGGCTTATTTCCTCCAAGAGTCCATATCGACGAGGAAGTTTGGCACCTCGATGTCGGCTCATCGCATCCTGGGGCTGTAGCAGGTCCCAAGGGTTTGGCTGTTCGCCAATTAAAGCGGTACGTGAGCTGGGTTCAGTACGTCGTGAGACAGTACGGTCTCTATCTTCCGTGAGCGTAGGAAACTTGAGGGGACTCGTCCTTAGTACGAGAGGACCGGGATGAACGCACCTCTGGTGTTTCGGTTGTTCCGCCAGGAGCATTGCCGAGTAGCCATGTGCGGATGAGATAAACGCTGAAAGCATCTAAGCGTGAAACTCACCCCAAGATTAGGTTTCCCTAAAGGCCACCCGTAGACTACGGGTTTGATAGGCTGGACATGGAAGTGCGGTAACGCATGGAGTGAACCAGTACTAATCGGCCGTTTGACTTGGCCACATTATTCAGTTTATCATGTAATGCATTGATTACCCTATACCTTTTCTGTATGTACCGCTTTGGTACATATTAAAATAATTTTTCTCGGTGGCTATTCCGGTGGGGTCACACCCGTTCTCATTCCGAACACGGAAGTTAAGCCCACCAGGGCCGATGGTAGTGATACCGCAGGGTATCGTGAGAGTAGGTCGCCGCCGGGATTATTTTTTTATCGCAGATGGATAGCACTATAGATACCATCTGTGGAAATTGTTGAGTAAGATTGACACATGAAACCACCTCGCTATAAGCGGATGGTTTCTCAATAGGCTGGAATGGATTGTTCTGGTCAAAGACCGTAAGATGCCGTTTTGACGGCATTAAATGTCCCCGGATAGCATGGGGGCGTCTTACCGAGACTAAGAGAAAAAGTTGATTATAGACTTCTCCTGGTATCGGGGGAAGTTTTTTTGTTTATAAAACTCTGAATAGGGAGTGTGAAATATATGGCAAAGCTCGCAAAAGAACAAGTAGTTCAGGAACTCACCGAGAAGATGAAACATAACAACGGTGTGATCGTCACCCAGTATCAGGGGATGACCGTTGTGGAATTATCTGAGTTGCGCTCAAAACTACGTGCGCATAAGTGCGAATACACCATTGTAAAAAATACGCTCGGTGCGATCGCGCTTAAAAACGCGGGACTTGAATCCTTCGCGCAATTTTTCGAGGGACCGACCGCCATTGCCATTGAAAACGGCGACCCAGTTGCGTCAGCGAAAGTAATTATAGATTTCACCAAAGAACACGCAAAATTGAAAATAAAAGCGGGCTTGCTCGGCGCACGCGTGCTTACTGCCGCCGATGTAAAGGCGCTGGCCGCTCTTCCGTCGAGAGAAGTACTGATCGCGCAGATCCTCGGGACACTGCAGGCGCCGATAGCCAATTTCGCCAATGTTTTGCAGGGCACCATTCGTAAATTTGTCTATGTCCTTGACGCCGTACAAAAACAACAAGCGCAAAAAGCATAATAAAAATAAACAAGATCGCCGCCGCGGCGATTTGCCCACGGGGCAGGAGGAAGCATACCATGGTAGAAAAAATGAGCAAAGATCAGTTGATCGAGGCAGTTTCCGCGATGTCCGTTTTGGAACTTTCCGAGTTGGTTAAAGCACTTGAAGAGAAATTCGGTGTAACCGCTGCCGCGCCTGCCGCTGCCGCCGCTGCGCCTGCCGCGGGTGGTTCTGCCGCTGCCGTCGAAGAGAAAACCGAATTCAATGTCGTGCTGACCACTGTCGGCGCCAACAAAATCGGCGTCATCAAGGTTGTCCGCGAATTGACCGGATTGGGCCTCAAAGAAGCGAAAGATCTTGTTGACGGCGCACCAAAAACCGTAAAAGAAAATGTGCCGAAAGATCAGGCCGCTGAAATGAAGAAAAAGCTTGTGGAAGCCGGCGCGGGCGCCGAGCTGAAGTAAGACGACGAACGGAGCAGCGTACCTATTGACAATAATCCGGGAATAAGTATAATATGGTTTTCCCTTTTGGGGTATAATAATCACCCGCGTGAGAATATATGAAAAATATTAATTTCGGTCAAATTATTCCGCCGATCGATCCTCCCCTTTTGCTCGATATGCAGAAGGAGTCGTTCGTCGATTTTTTGCAGAAAGATGTTCAGCCGGAAAAGCGTAAACCCCGCGGCCTTGAAGCGGCGTTTCGCGATGTTTTCCCGTTAACCAATTCTGACGAAAGTTTGACGCTTGAATATGTTTCCTACACCCTCGGTGAACCGAAATATCCCAAAGAAGAATCAATCGCCCGCGACGTCACCTATGCCGCCCCCCTGAAAGTACTGCTGCGCTTGGTGCAAAAACAGGAAAACGGCAAAGAGAAAGAGCTCGCGGAACAGGAAGTATATTTCGGCGACGTTCCTTTGATGACGGAAACAGCAACATTCATCATCAACGGCGCAGAGCGCGTTATTGTCAGCCAGATCCATCGTTCACCCGGCGTTATCTTCGAAGAAGACGAAGAGAAGCGCATGACCGTATACGGTAAGCCCATTTATTTCGCGCGAATGATTCCGTATCGTGGCGCATGGGTAGAATTTGAATTTGATCAAAACAGCATTCTCTATGTCCGCATCGACCGCAAACGCAAAATTCTGGCGACCACATTTTTACGCGCGCTGGGCTTTGAGTCCGATGCGGAGATCATGGATATTTTCAAGGATGTCGAAGAACTGCCGCTGGAAGGCGCGACACAGGAAGTATTCAACGGCAAGTTTACCGCTCACGATGTTGTTGATAAATCAACCGGCGAGATTATCGTCGAAAGCGGCAAAGAATTAAAAGAAGATTTAATACTGAAACTCACCGCAAAAAATATTAAAACGGTCGCCGTTCACCGCGATCCATCCATGTTGTTGACGCTGCGCCGCGATCCTGTCAAAACAAAAAAAGAAGCAATCAGCCTCATTTATAAAATATTAAAGACGCAGGAATTCATCGTTCAGGAACGGGCACAGGGCTTTTTAGACGAGCTTTTGTTTAAATCTACCCGCCGCTACGACCTGAGCTTGGTCGGCCGCTATAAGATTGTCAAAAAACTACGGCCTATCTACGATCACCTCTGTAAACAGAAGGCCTTCGGTTTTGACATGCCCTCAGAGCATCGCCGCACTATGACGCGGGAAGATGTCGTGGCAACCTTAAAATATCTTGTCATGCTCTATAACGGGCAGTCGGAATTTACGCACGACAATAAAACCATTAAAATTGAAGTTGACGACATTGACCACCTCGGCAATCGCCGCGTCCGGTCGGTGGGCGAACTGCTCGAAAATCAGATCCGCATCGGCTTGGTTCAGATGGCGCGTCTGGTTCGCGAACATATGAACATGCAGGACAAATCCAGCATCTCGCCGCGCGGGTTGGTCAACATCACCCCGTTTGTCGCGCAGGTACGGAAATTTTTCGGAACATCCCAGCTTTCACAATTCATGGACCAAACCAATCCCTTGGCGGAACTGACGCATAAACGGCGTCTCAGCGCTCTCGGACCGGGCGGTCTGCACCGCAAGCGCGCGGGCTTTGAAGTGCGCGATGTGCATCACACTCATTACGGTCGTATTTGTCCGATTGAAACGCCGGAAGGTCCCAATATCGGTCTTATCACTTCTTTGGCTACCTATGGTCGGGTGAACGAATTCGGCTTGATAGAGACCCCGTACCGCAAAGTTGAAAACGGTCGGGTCACGGATAAAATTGATTATCTTACCGCTGATAAAGAGGACGAGATAATTATTGCGCAGGCGAACTCAACGATCGACGATCACGGCAAATTCACTGATGATCTTGTTGCCTGCCGTTACCGCGGAGATTTCCCGCAAGTTGAACCTAAAAAAGTACATTATATGGACATATCGCCGATGCAGGTTATATCGGTTTCAGCAGCATTGATTCCCTTTTTGGAACACGATGACGCCAACCGTGCGTTGATGGGTTCCAACATGCAGCGCCAGGCAGTGCCGCTTCTAGTGGCCGAGCCGCCGCTCGTTGCTACCGGTATTGAAGGCAAGGTTGCCAAAGATTCAGGCGTTGTCGAGCTGGCGAAGCGGGCCGGTGAAGTAATCGGGATCGAAGCCAACGAGATAAGCGTTTGGAGCGATGACGGTAAACCCGGCATCGATGTCTATAATCTTAACAAGTACATCCGCTCAAATCAGGACACCTGCAACAATCAGGTCCCCATGGTCAATTTGGGGCAAAAAGTAAAAAAAGGTGAAGTGATTGCTGACGGTCCTTGTACGAAAGATGGACAGCTTGCCCTTGGACACAATCTGGTGGTCGCATTCATGCCGTGGGATGGTTACAATTTTGAAGATGCCATTCTGCTTTCCGAAAAACTCATCCAAGACGATAAATTCACCTCTATTCATATCCGTGAATTCCACACCGAAGCACGCGAGACCAAGGGGCGGCCCGAAGAAATTACCCGGGACATCCCCAATGTAGGCGCTGACGATCTGCTGAACCTCGACGAAGAAGGGGTTGTCAGAATCGGCGCCATGGTTCAACGCGGCGATATTTTGGTCGGGAAAACAACCCCGAAAGGTGAACAGCAATCAACGCCTGAAGAACGCTTACTGCGCGTGTTGTTTGGCAAAAAAGCCGAAGATGTTCAGGATGCTTCATTACGCGTTCCGCCGGGCATCGAAGGTCGCGTCATCGGCGTTCGGACATTTGTCCGCCGGGAAAAGCTGACCGAAAAAGAAATCAACAAACGCCAGCAGGACATGGATGATACTTACAAAGCAGCACTTGATAAAATAAAAAAAGACAGAAAAGAACGCCTGGCAGGCGCTAAGGCGGCGGACCGCAAGAAAATCGAAATCCTCTATCAGCAGAAAGAGGATACGATAAAAGAAGTAAGAGCCCGCGAAAAAGAGCGGACAAAAAAGGGCGATGAACTCGCTGTTTCCGTCAACAAAGTCGTCAAAGTATATATCGCGACAAAAGCCAAAGCGCAAGTCGGCGACAAGCTGGCCGGCCGTCATGGGAACAAAGGTGTTGTGGCGCGTATTCTTCCGGTTGAAGATATGCCGCGCCTTCCCGATGGATCGACCGTTGACGCGGTCTTCTCGCCGCTGGCGATTCCTTCGCGCATGAATGTCGGTCAATTGCTTGAAACCATGCTTGGCTGGGCGGGTAAAGTTCTCAATATCCAGATGGTTACCCCCGTGTTTGACGGTGCCAGCGAAAATGAGATTACCGCATGGGTGCACAAGGCAAAAGAACAGATGCTCGATGTGAAAAAACAGGATTTCGTCAAACGGGGATATAAAGGAAAAGAACTCGAAACCGCTTTAAAAACATACGAAGATGTGTACCTCCCGACGGATGATTGCCGGGTGACGCTTTATGACGGCAGAACCGGCGAGCCGTTTATGGAGAAAGTAACCATCGGTTGTATGTATGTTTTAAAGCTTATCCACCTTGTAGAAGATAAGATTCATGCCCGTTCAACAGGCCCATATTCGCTCATCACTCGTCAGCCGCTCGGCGGAAAAGCTCAGTTCGGCGGACAGCGGTTCGGTGAAATGGAAGTGTGGGCGATTGAAGGTTATGGCGCGGCGCATGTTCTGCAGGAATTTTTGACCGTGAAGTCCGACGATGTCAACGGCAGAATAAAGATGTATGACGCGATTATCAAAGGCGAACCGTTATCGGAACCGGGAATACCGGAGTCGTTTAAAGTTCTCGTCAACGAATTACGCGGCCTGGGGCTCAATGTCGATCTCTTGCAGACCGACAAAGATCTAGCCAGAGCCAAAGACAAAAAAGAAAAGGCAGCGGCGAAAAATAACTTATGAGCAAATTTACCTTTGCTGTCCCCGGAAAAAAGAAAGCAGCACCTCAATTGAATTTCACGAATTTCGACGGGATTCGGCTGACTATCGCCAGCCCCGACCAGATTCGGACATGGTCCTACGGCGAAGTAAAAAAGCCGGAGACCATCAATTATCGCACCTTTAAGCCTGAGCGGGACGGCCTTTTCTGCGACCGCATATTCGGGCCGACCAAGGACTGGGAGTGTCATTGCGGTAAATACAAGTATATCAAGCACAAAGGTCAGATTTGCGACCGGTGCGGCGTTGAAGTTACAGAAGCAAAAGTCCGTCGGGAGCGGTTCGGACATCTCGAGCTGGCAGTCCCCGTCGCGCATTTGTGGTTCCTGCGCAAACCGCCGTCACGGATCGGCATTGTTTTGAATATGAAGATGGTTGACCTCGAACGGGTCATCTATTATACCCGCTACTTGGTTCTCGATGAAGTCAAAGATTCCAACGGCAAGATCGTCCTCAAAGTAAATCAGCTTATCACAGAAGAGGAATATCAAAAATACCGTTTGGAATTTAAAGATAAACTGAAAGTTGACATCGGCGCAGCCGCTATTCGCCGCCTGATGGAAAAAATAGACCTTGCTGTCGAACTCAAAAAACTGCACTCAGAAATTAAGAAAACCAAATCAGACGCGGAACGCGCGCGGCTTGTCCGCAAGCTCCGGGTCATAGAAGGTTTTTTATCGTCAAACTCACGCCCCGAATGGATGATTATGACGGTCCTGCCGGTTATTCCGCCGGATCTGCGTCCGCTAGTCGCCCTTGAAGGCGGCCGGTTTGCCACTTCAGATCTTAACGACCTCTATCGCCGTATTATTAACCGGAACAACCGTCTGCGCCATATTGAGCAGCTCAAAGCGCCCGCGGTCATGATCAATAACGAAAAACGGCTTCTGCAAGAAGCGGTTGACGCGCTCATAGATAACGAGTCACGGACCCGTCCGGTGACCGGCCCCGGCAATCGGCCGCTTAAATCGTTGTCCGATACACTCAAAGGTAAACAAGGCCGTTTCCGCCAGAATCTTTTGGGAAAACGCGTCGATTATTCCGGTCGCAGCGTTATCGTTGTCGGACCGAACCTTAAACTGCACCAGTGTGGACTGCCCAAAGAGATGGCTCTTGAGTTGTTCAAACCCTTTATCATTCACGAAATGATAAAAGAAGAAAAAGTGACCCTGAAAGCCGCCCGCAAGATGCTTGAGCGCGGTGCGCCCGGCATTTGGAATATATTGGAACGCGTAACCAAAAATCATCCGATCCTGCTCAACCGTGCGCCGACACTGCATCGCCTGGGAATTCAAGCGTTCGAACCCGTTCTTGTCGAGGGGAAATCCATTCAGCTGCATCCCTTGACCTGCGCAGCGTTTAACGCCGACTTCGATGGTGACCAGATGGCGGTCCATGTTCCCATTTCCATGGAAGCTCAGATGGAAGCCCGCATTCTTATGATGGCGAGCAATAATATTTTGTCCCCGGCGTCCGGTAAGCCGATTGCTGTTCCCAGCCAGGACATGGTGCTGGGCAGTTGCTATATGACCAAAGAAAAAATCGGCGTCCCCGGTGAAGGAATGATATTCTCCTCGCATGACGAAGTTATCAGCGCCTATCAGGTCGGCAAAGTCGACCTGCACGCGCGGATAAAGGTTGCCGGCATTACTTCGATAAAAGAAGCCGAACTCAGCAACGCCGATATGAAAGATCCGTCAAAATGGAAAAATACGCCGACCGTTATAAACTACACGACCGTCGGACGGGTGCTGTTCAATCAAATTCTTCCTCCTGAACTCGGCTATCTCAACAAAGTGTTGGGAAAACGGGAACTGGGCGAATTGGTTGACCGGTGCTATAAAGAGTTGGGCCTTGAAAAAACCGTTCTCTTGCTCGACGCAATAAAAAAGAACGGGTTTAGATTTGCCACCAAAGCCGGGATTTCTATTTCCATCAACGACATGAAAATTCCGCCGCGCAAAGAACAACTGGTCAAGGAAGCTCATGTCAAGATAAAAGAAATCCAGAAGCAGGCGAAACAGGGTTTAATTACTGAAAGCGAACGATATAATAAAGTCATCGACATCTGGACCCATGTGACCGACAATGTTGCCGACATCATGTTCGATGAAATGAAAAAAGATGAATTTGTCCCGTACAAACCCGGCACTAACCGGTTTAATTCGATATTCATGATGGCCGATTCAGGCGCCCGTGGTTCCCGTCAGCAGGTTCGTCAGCTGGCAGGTATGCGCGGACTGATGGCAAAACCGCAGAAGAAACTGACCGGCGGCGTCGGTGAAATCATCGAATCGCCCATTATTTCCAACTTCCGTGAAGGTTTGACGGTTTTGGAATATTTCATTTCAACTCACGGCGGACGCAAAGGTCTTGCCGATACTGCCTTGAAAACTGCCGACGCGGGATATCTGACGCGGCGACTGGTTGACGTTGCCCACGACATGGTGGTGACTATTGAAGATTGCAAAACCATCAACGGCGTGCGTGTCGGAACGCTGCAAAGCGGCGACGAAGTCATTGAGAAAATGGAAGAACGCATTACCGGCCGCGTGGCTCTGGACAATGTGGTTGGCATCATCCCCGGCAAAGACGGGGATCTCAAAGAAGAAACTATCGTCAGACGGGGCGATGTTATCACCCCTGAAATGGCGAAAAAAGTGGGACAGGCGGGCATCGAGCGCATCGGTATCCGGTCCGTGCTTACCTGCGAATCAGAACGGGGCGTCTGCGCTAAATGTTACGGCGTGCATCCCGCGACGGGGAAACTGACGGAAATTGGCGAAGCAGTCGGTATCATCGCTGCCCAGTCCATCGGCGAACCCGGTACACAGTTGACCCTGCGTACTTTCCATATCGGCGGTACTGCCAGCCGTGTTGTCAAACGTTCGGAAATTCATGCCGAGCATGACGGTGTCATTAACTATCACAATATGCGGTCCATTAAAAATAAAGAAGGTCGGACGATTGTTGTCAGCCGCAACGCTGAACTCATCATCACCGATTCAGCCCACCGCAAACGGGAAGTTTTCCAGCTGCCGTACGGCGCGCGCTTGAAGGTCATCACCAACAGAGCGGTGAGCAAAGGCGAGCTGATAGCAGAGTGGGATCCGCATTCCAAACCGATTATCGCTGAAACTGACGGAACTATAGAACAAAAAGATGTTAAGGACGGTGTGTCGCTGCATCGGGAAAAATCGAAGATAACCGGCCAGATAGAACGGGTCATTATCGAACATCCTACCGAACGCCTGCGTCCGCGCATCCTGATTAAAAAAGGTGGCAAAGTGTTGGCGGAATATCCGTTGCCGCTTGACACCAATCTGGTTATCGAAGACGGCGAACATATTCATGCGGGAGATGTCCTGGCAAAGATTCCACAAGAAGTGACAAAAACCAAGGACATCACCGGCGGATTGCCGCGCGTCGCGGAGCTCTTTGAAGGTCGCCGTCCTAAAAATGCCGCCGTTGTTTCAGAAATTGACGGCTTGGTTCATTTAGGCGAACCGACTGCAAAAGGTAGTTTCAAGCTGGTCATCACCAACGAAGAAACCAAGATGGAACGCGAATATTCGATTCCTCCCGGCCGGCATTTAGTGGTGTACGAAGGCGACCGCGTTGGCGTGGGTGAACCGTTATCAGACGGCGCAATCAATCCTCACGATATATTGAAGGTCAAAGGCCCCAAAGAAGTTCAGGAACATCTGGTCAATGAAATCCAACAGGTGTACCGTCTCCAGGGTGTGAGCATCAATGACAAACATATCGAAATAATCGTTCGCCAGATGTTGTCAAATGTCCGCATCATCGATTCAGGCGATAGCGAATTCCTCAACGGCGAAATCATATCAAAGTACCGCTATGAAGCCGAAAAGAAAAAAGTTGCAAAACGGGACGGTAAAGCGCCGGGTGCGCAGCCGATCCTGCTCGGCATTACCAAAGCATCGTTGTCCTCCGATTCGTTCATATCGGCGGCGTCGTTCCAGGAAACCACCCGTATCCTGACAGAAGCAGCGGTATCCGGACAGATCGATAATTTGCGCGGGCTTAAGGAAAATGTTGCTATCGGACATTTGATTCCCGCGGGAACCGGTTTGCATCTCAAAAATTTAGTGACAAAGTAAAGGATGAAGCGCAATGCCTACAATTAACCAACTGCTCAACAATGCCAGAGAAGATCTTGGAAAGAAGACAAAATCACCGGCGCTGAAAGAATGTCCTCAGCGTCGCGGCGTCTGTACGCGTGTTTATACGACAACGCCGAAAAAGCCGAACTCGGCATTGCGCAAAGTTGCCCGCGTAAAGCTGACTTCCGGTTATGAAGTAACCTCCTATATTCCCGGAGTCGGACACAATCTGCAGGAACATTCCATTGTTATGATTCGCGGCGGCCGCGTGAAGGATTTGCCCGGCGTTCGGTATCATATCATTCGCGGAGCGCTCGACGCAACCGGCGTTGACGGCCGCAAGCAAAGCAGAAGTAAGTACGGTGCAAAAAAAGCAAAAGCAGCGGCTCCTGCCGCATCCAAATAAAGAGGTAAATGTATGCCGCGTAAAAGCTTAAGACCCAGAGACCGCAGAGGATTACCGAACCCTGATTCAAAATACAATTCAGTGCTGGTAGCGCGGTTTGTAAATAAATTGAATTTCGAAGGTAAAAAAAGCACCGCTGAACGCATATTTGACAAAGCAATGGCGATCATCAAAGAAAAAACCGGTGAAGATCCTATCGTGGTTTTTAATAAAGCCATGGAGAATGTTCGTCCGCTGGTTGAAGTTCGTCCCCGCCGCGTCGGTGGAGCTACCTACCAGGTGCCGATGGAAGTTCCTCAAGTCCGTTCGGCGACCATTGCGATGCGCTGGATATTGGCGTTTGCGCAGGCGCGTACCGGAAAACCTATGGCGGAATGTCTGGCACAGGAATTCATGGACGCAAGCCGTAAAGAAGGTTCGGCGGTAAAAAAACGGGAAGACACGCACAAAATGGCCGAATCGAACAAAGCATTCGCACATTACCGCTGGTAGACGAGAACGATAGTTTTTAATATACATATACAAAGGAAATAAAATGGCCGATGCAAAAGTTTATACCCTCGATAAAGTACGCAATATAGGCATTGTCGCGCATATTGACGCCGGCAAAACTACGACGACCGAACGCATTTTGTACTACACCGGGCGCATATATAAGATCGGTGAAGTGCATGAAGGCACGGCGACGATGGACTGGATGGAACAGGAACGCGAGCGCGGGATTACCATCACTTCCGCCGCCACTTTCTGCGCATGGCGCGACTGTCAGTTCAATATTATTGATACCCCGGGACATGTTGATTTTACGGCCGAAGTGGAACGCTCACTGCGCGTGCTTGACGGCGCGGTTGTTGTGTTTGACTCTGGTAACGGCGTTGAACCGCAATCAGAAACCGTGTGGCGGCAGGCAGACCGGTATAAAGTGCCCCGCATGGTGTTCGGCAACAAAATGGATAAAGTAGGCGCGGACTTTTATATGCTGCTTGACCAGGTGAAGGAAAAGCTTGGGTCGCATCCGATGGCCATTCAGATTCCTATCGGCGCCGAAGAAACATTTGAAGGTGTTATCGATTTGGTACAAATGAAAGCGATGGTTTGGCACGGCGAAGAACTCGGCGCCAAATTCAGCGTGGTTGATATTCCGGCGGAGTATGCCGCAAAAGCAAAAGAATATCATGATAAAATGGTTGAAGCGCTGGCTGACCATGACGAAACAATCATGCAGAATTATATGGACGGCAAGCCCTGCACCGTTGATCAGCTCAAAAAAGCGATCCGGTCGGTGACTATTGCCAGCAAGCTTATTCCGTGCCTGTGCGGCACTTCCTTTAAAAATAAAGGTGTTCAGCCGTTGTTGGATGCTGTGTGCGATTACCTTCCGTCGCCGCTTGAAAAAGCTTCATTACATGCCTTTAATCCGGACACGAACGAAGAAATTGTGGTTATTGCCGACGAAAAGGCGCCGTTTAGAGCGTTGGCATTTAAAATACAAACCGATCCGTATGTCGGCAAAGTGACGTACTTCCGTGTGTATTCCGGCACCATTGAAAGCGGTTCCTATATTTATAATCCCGGCAAGCGCAATAGGGAACGGTTGTCCCGTATTCTGCGCATGCATGCCAATACTCGCGAAGAAATCAAGATTGTTCGTGCGGGCGATATTGCCGCCGCCGTGGGTCTGCGCAATACGACCACCGGAGATACGCTGTGCGATGAAGAGTATCCCGTTATTCTTGAATCCATGCAGTTCCCTGATCCGGTTATTTCCGTTGCCATAGAGCCGAAATCGAAAGCGGATGAGGAAAAAATGGGCGTTGCGCTCGGACGGCTTTCCGAAGAAGACCCTACATTCCGCGTGCGTACCGACGATGAAACCAGCCAGACGATTATTTCGGGCATGGGCGAATTGCATTTGGAAATCATTGTTGACCGTATGAAACGGGAATTTAATGTGCAGGCAAATGTCGGTCGGCCGCAGGTTGCGTATCGCGAAACCATCAAGAAAAAAGTTGAAGCTGAAGGAAAATATATCCGTCAGACGGGTGGCCGCGGCCAGTACGGCCATGTGTTTATCACCATCGAGCCGCAGGCGCCGGGAAAAGGGTTCGAGTTTGTCAACAAAGTTGTCGGCGGATCCATCCCGCGGGAATATATTCCTGCCGCTGAAAAAGGTATCAAAGAAGCTCTTTCTGTCGGTGCATTGGCCGGATATCCGTTGGTTGACCTGAAGGTTACTTTGACGGACGGTTCATACCACGAAGTTGACTCCTCGGAAATGGCGTTTAAGATCGCCGCTTCCATGGCGCTCAAAGAAGGCACCAAGAGAGCTAATCCGATTATCCTTGAGCCGGTGATGAAAATAGAAGTGGTTGTGCCCGAGGATTATATGGGCGATGTTATCGGCGACTTGAACTCGCGCCGCGGAAAAATAATGAACATGGAATCAAAAGTTAAACTGCAGTATATACACGGCACGGTACCCCTGGCGGAAATGTTCGGGTATTCGACCACGCTTCGTTCTCTGACGCAGGGGCGCGGCAATTACAATATGGAGCCGTCGCATTATGAAGAAGTTCCCAAGCAGATAGCCGATAAAATATTAGAAAAAACGACCGCATAGTTATTCGAGGAGGCCTGTAATGGCAAAAGCAAAATTTGATCGTACAAAACCGCACGTAAACGTCGGGACAATCGGACACGTAGACCACGGCAAAACGACCTTGACCGCCGCGCTTACCAAAGTGCTGGGCGACAAAGGACTGGCGACCTATGTGCCGTACGACG